>ERZ1106973.55-NODE-55-length-147614-cov-9.460101_pt1 | contig 147614 bp, 140 predicted proteins | sample MGYA00403686_ERZ1106973 | MGnify/ENA primary metagenome ERZ1106973 (study PRJEB35170, sample SAMEA104062408) | human gut metagenome | biome: human gut; feature: human-associated habitat; material: faeces | place: Denmark | collected 2012-11-06 ...
CCTATTTAACAGAAATTCGAAAGGAGGAGGCGCTTCCTCCCCTGCCTGAAGGCAGGGGGCTCCGCGCCTAAATTTGATGAAGAATACGCAGATTAAACCGGCGGCAGAGGAATCGACTTCAGTACGGCTGGATAAGTGGCTTTGGGCAGCGCGATTTTTTAAAACGCGAACTTTGTCCCAGGACAATATCGAGCTCGGCCGTGTTCGCATGAACGGCGTCAGGCTGAAAGCGAGCAAAGATATCAGGGTCGGCGATCAACTTGAAATCATTCGCGGCGAGGAGCGCTTCGTCGTTGTTGTCAAAGCTCTTTCCTCCAAACGCGGAAGTGCGACCGTGGCCCAAACACTCTATGAAGAAACGCCTGAAAGCTTAGAGGCGCGTACTCGTATCAAAGAAAACAGCCGACTTATGCCGATGCCCGGAAGCGATTATCACGGACGTCCTACCAAGCGCGACGGCCGCAAAATTCGCCAATTCATGGCGGAATTTGATCCTTCGAAAGACTTTTAGCAGGATCGCGAAGTTTTGCGCGTTCGCCGGCAGACTATTCAAAACGTTTTCCTGTCACAAAAATCAAGCCTCTGAATCTCAATCGAATCAGAGGCTTTGTACTATCTGCGCTCTTTCTCAAAGCGTAGCGGCTGCATTATTTGCGGCCTTCTTCGTTAAGCCAGCGGGCAACCTGAGGTGCGAAGTAAGTTAAGACACCGTCTGCACCGGCTCTCTTGAAGCAGAGCATGGTTTCCATGATTGTCTTTTTCTCGTCGAGCCAGTCGTTCTGGAAAGCGGCCATAAGCATGGAGTATTCGCCGCTGACCTGATAAGCGAAGGTCGGGGCCTGGAATTCCTGTTTAACGCGCCAGAGGACATCCAAGTACGGCATGCCGGGCTTGACCATGACCATATCGGCGCCTTCAGCCAGATCTAAACCGACTTCCCACAGGGCTTCGTTGGTATTGCCCGGATCCTGCTGGTAAACGGCCTTGTTGCTCTTTCCGAGGTTCGAGGCAGAACCGACAGCATCTCTGAAAGGACCGTAGTAGCAGGAGGCGTATTTAGCGGAATAGGCCATGATCTTTGTGTAGATCAGACCGTGGGCTTCGAGAGCGTCACGGATGATGCCGATACGACCGTCCATCATGTCGGAAGGCGCAACGATGTCTGCTCCGGCCTGAGCCTGAGCAAGCATCTGCTTCACAAGCATTTCGATGGTTTCGTCGTTAAGGATGAAGCCGGTTTCGTCAATAAGGCCGTCCTGACCGTGTGTTGTGTAGGGATCGAGTGCGACATCGCACATCACCCCGAGTTCCGGGAAGTGTTCTTTCAAAGAACGCACCACGCGAGGGATTAAACCGTCGGGATTGGCTGCTTCTCTGCCGTCGGGTGTTTTTAAGGAAGCGTCGATAGACGGGAAGAGAGCCATGACCGGAATGCCGAGTTTGACGCATTCTTCTGCCTGCTTGAGCAGGAGGTCTAAAGAAAGACGCTCTACGCCGGGCATAGAAGGCACCTGGACGCGTTTGTTGTTGCCTTCGATGACGAACACAGGGTAGATCAGATCGTCGACGCTAACGCGGCTTTCGCGCATTAAACGGCGGGAGAAATCATCATGACGCATTCTGCGCATGCGAACGGAAGGGAATTTGCCTAATGTCTGCATTTCGATTCTACGTTTGTAAGTAAAGAAAAAGCTCTATGGATAATCATAGAGCTCAATCGTGAAACAAAAATTAAATTTTAGCTGCCTAAGGGTAAGTTCAGCCATGTACAAAGCACGTTCTGAAGTTGCTCAACGCCTTCTTTCTTAAGGCCTGAGAAAAGCTGGACGCTTACATGGTTGCCCATCGTCAGAGCTCGATCTTTAACGGCGTTTAAGACCTGACGTTTTTCCATGGTCTTGAGCTGGTCGGCTTTATTCAGCAGGAGATGAAGCTTGAGATCGGGTCTGACGGAGAGGAAATCCAATAGGAATTCGTCTGCAGGCATGAAGGGTCTTCTGGCGTCCATCACCAAAACCATACCCATCAGCTGAGGTCTTTGCTGGACGTAGCCGCCGACGAGGCCCGCCCAGTTCTTACGCGTTTCGGGAGCGGCTTTTGCATAACCGTAGCCCGGAAGGTCGACGAGGAAGCATTCGGGAATCCTTTGTCTCGGTATTTCTCCTTTAAGCGAGAGTTCGAAAAAATTCAAAAGCTGCGTTCTTCCGGGTGTCTTAGAAGAAAACGCCAAGCGGGACTGGCGGCAAAGAACGTTAATTGTTGTCGACTTTCCGGCGTTAGACCTTCCGGCGAATGCAATTTCAGGGAGTTCAGTCTCAGGCAGCCCCATAAGCTCTGAGACGGACATAACAAATCGTGCTGAATCAAAAAGGGCGCTCATAAGTGACCTCATAAATAATCTGCGTAGATTAACGCAAAGAAGACCGCTTGTCGGCCAAGCGGTCCTCTTCAATTATTTTTTACCGTCCTTATCTTTTTTAGTGAGAGTTCCGGTTACTGCCGCAGCACGGAAAACGATGCGGGGGTCGAGTTCGCCGATCTTCTTTTCGTTTTTGTCTGTGTAAGGCAGGCTGGAGAGCACAAAGCGAATAGCGTTCAAACGCGCTCTCATCTTATCGTCGCTTTCCACAACGGTCCAAGGCGCATCTACGGTATCGGTAGCAAAGAACATTTGGTTGATGTGTTTGGTGTAGTCATCCCATTTATTCAGAGAAGCCAGATCGACCGGAGAGAGTTTCCACTGTTTCAGCGGATCTCTGCGGCGCTGTCTGAAGCGGCGTTTTTGTTCTCCGCGAGTCACGTTCAGCCAGAACTTAAAGAGAATAATGTCTTCTGAGAGCAGATTGCGTTCAAAAGAAGGCACTTCTTTCATGAACGTTTCGTACTGCTCCTTTGTGCAGAAGCCCATGACCGGTTCGACGACTGCTCGGTTGTACCAGGAACGATCAAAGAAGACCATTTCACCGGCAGAGGGAAGGTGAGCGACGTAGCGCTGGAAGTACCATTGCCCTTCTTCTGTGGCCGTGGGCTTTGGAAGCGCGGCGATTCTGGCGCCTCTTGGATTCAGATGCTCGGTAAAGCGCTGGATGGTTCCGCCTTTGCCGGCTGCATCACGTCCTTCAAAAATAATGACAAGTTTTTTGCCTTTCTTTTGAATCCATGATTGCAGTTTCAGAAGTTCAATCTGCAGACTGCGAAGCTGCTTGTTGTATAGATCTCGGTTGTAACCGTTGACGTAGGGATATTCGCCTGGCTTCAAATCCTTTCTTAGGGCGTTCATGTCAGCTGTTGCAGAGATCTTTTTATCAAAACTGCAGCAGGCATGTTCAATGAGGGATTTCAGGAGTTTCTCCTGGCCTTGCCCCGTGAGACTTCCCATGACGGCATCAGCGACTTTATCGGCGGCTGTCTCGTCCGTTGTTCGGAGGAATTGTTTTAGATACTGATACGGATTTTCGTAACCGCCAAGGTCAAACTTGGAATCTTCGAGTTCTTCTGATTTTTTTTCAACGATTACGGCATTTTGACCGTCAATTTTTTGAGGCTCAGCTGCGTCTTTGTGCGTGACAGAGTGGTTCATTGTTTCCTCCCCCTCCAAAATAAACTGATCAAACCATTCTATGTAAGTTGTACGGAGATAGAAGAAAATGTTGTCAATTCAGGCACAAAAAAGGCCGCCACAAGGGCGGCCGTGAGGAAAAGCCTATTGATTACGACTTACCGAAGACCTCGTTTAACTGCTGAGTAACACGGACGAAAGTCGTGCGTTTCGTGAGTTCTTTCAGTCGACGGGCACCGACATATGTGCAGGCCGAGCGGACGCCGCCGAGGATTTCCTGAACGGTGTCTGCAACGGGACCGCGGTCTTCAAGGTAGACCGTCTTTCCTTCTGCTGCACGATATTTAGCAACTCCGCCGGAATATTTGTCCATAGCGGATTTGCTGCTCATTCCGTAGAAAGAACGGTAGACCTTTCCGTCTTTTTCGATGACCTCACCGCCGCTTTCATTGTGGCCGGCGAGCATGCCGCCGAGCATCACGAAGTCTGCGCCGCCGCCGAAGGCTTTGGCGATATCTCCCGGACGAGTGCAGCCGCCGTCGGAGCAGATGAGGCCTCCCAGACCGTGAGCTGCGTCTGCGCATTCAATGATGGCGGAGAGCTGGGGATAACCGACGCCGGTCATCTTGCGAGTGGTGCAAACCGAACCCGGGCCGATGCCGACTTTAACGATATCAGCGCCCGCCAGGATCAATTCTTCCGTCATGTCGCCGGTGACGACGTTGCCGGCCATGATGGCAAGGTGCGGGAATTCTTCTCTGATTTTGGAGACGAAATCGACGAAAATCTCCGTGTAGCCGTTGGCGACGTCGATACAGAGGTACTCGATAGCCCCTGGCGCACGTTCCATGACTGCTTTGAATTTCTTCAAATCGTTGTCCGTGATGCCCATGGAATAGAAGGCAGTGGACTTGCGTTTGAGACCATTGAAATAGGCGACATACTCGTCCTCAGAGTAATGTTTGTGGAGCGCCACGGAAAGATCGTATTTTCCCAGGGCCTCAGCCATTTCAAAGGTTCCGGTGGTGTCCATGTTGGCAGCAATGATAGGGACGCCGGAGTATTCAACTCTGCTGTTGCGCAGTGTAAAAGGTCGGATTAAATCGACATTGGAGCGGCTCGAAAGCGTTGAACGTTTCGGACGAATGAGAACGTCTTTAAAGTCAAGTTTAACTTCGTTTTCAATATGCATCGGAAAAGTCTCAGTCAGGCAGTTTTTAACGACACATTCTCCCACGGAAAGCAAGAATAAAGGCGAAGGACTAACTTAAATAGGTAAAGAAAAGCAAGCGTATTTATCAAGTTGTGAGATCTGCAGGCAAGAAGCCTCTGCACAAGACTTACTCTTTTCGTCAACTGTCCTCAGAAGGATCCCTCGGGGGCGCCTCGTAGAACAGTTGACGGAGAAAGGAAGAGTCTTCGCCTCACTTAGTTAATGTTGAGAAAGTAAGCTCTAGTGTTAGAAGCTGTACTTCAAACCTATCATACTGTAGTCGTGCGTTGTATTTTCGGACGTCATGAGCTGGGTTGGTCCTCAAGTCCGTGCGAGCTTTTGTACCATCGGCAGGTTGCGGGATGTAGACTCGTTCAGTGAACAGAAAATCGTGCACGATTACTTTTTCTTCAGCTCCGCGTTATTCTCGGCTTCCTCAGTCATTTGACCATGACGGTATCAGAAGAAAATAGGCTTCTGTCCTGAGCAGAAGCCTATGGTTAAGAGAATCGTGCTATTGATCAGTGAGGCCGTCTGAGCCAAGCTGAGTGTCGGTGACGAGAATTTCATCAGAGAAAAGTTCTTCGGCACACTGCCGCTTACGAATAAGGACAGCCCTGTTTCCGTCGACTAAGACCTCGGCCGGCAGACAGCGTGAATTGTAGTTGGAGGCCATAGACATCCCGTAGGCTCCTGCGCTTAATAGTGCCAAGAGGTCTCCCTCCTGAACATTCAGCAGACGGTCTTTTCCAAGCCAATCGCCGGTTTCACAGACAGGACCGACGACGTAGCAATAAGTTTCTTTTTCTTCCTTTTTGGGTGTGACCGGAACGATTTGCATCCATGCCTGGTAAAGCGTAGGTCGGATCATATCATTCATGCCGCAGTCAACTATGCAGAAGTTTTTCAGCTCGCCCTGTTTCATGTACTGTACAGTCATCAACAGAGCTCCGCTATTTCCGACCAAAGAGCGGCCGGCTTCAAAGATCATTTCTTTATCGCCGTAACCTCGTTTGACTAGGACCCTGCGTAAGGCGGCCACAAGGACCGTCGGACTTGGAACTGCTTCGTTACTGTACTGAATGCCCAGGCCGCCCCCGAAATCGATATGCTGAAGATCAATCCTGTTCAGGCGAAGCTTGTCGAGAAGGGTGCAAAGCTTTTCGCAGGCATCCACAAAAGGCGCGGTATCCGTAATCTGAGAACCGATGTGGCAGTCAATGCCCACGACCTCAAGTTCAGGACTGCGGGAGGCTTTTAAATAAAGCTCGACAGCCTGATCGTAGGCGATACCGAATTTGTTTTTCTTGAGACCGGTAGAAATGTAGGGGTGCGTCTTAGCGTCCACATCCGGATTGACGCGGAAAGAAACACGAGCCTTCTTACCTTTCTTTTGAGCAACGGCAATGACTCGATCTAATTCGGCCGGAGATTCAATATTGAAGCATTTGATATCGGCGTCGAGCGCGGCTTCAATTTCATGATAAGTCTTGGCGACACCCGAAAAAATCACTTTGCTCGTATCGCATCCGGCGGCTTGAATTCGGCGCAGTTCTCCCTCGGAGACGATATCGAATCCGGCACCCAGTTTCCCGAGAAGTCGAATGATGGAAAGATTCGAATTTGCTTTAACGGCAAAGCACATCAAATGCTTATAGGGCTCCAGAGGCTTTTGATAGCTCTGAAAAGCATTGACGATGGCTTGTTTGGAATAAACGTATAAAGGAGTTCCGAAGCGGGCCGCGAGATCTTTTAACGGGACGTTTTCGCACCAAAGAGTACCGTCCTTCCAGGCGAACTCTCGGTCATTAGGAAGAGAGAGATTCATCTTTGTCTTGAACCCATGAATATGTGTTAGTAAGCCGTCGACATCGGATTATTCGGCGCAGAGCGCAGAGGACTTGTGACGCTGTCGGGCAGCTGCTCAGTTGCGTCTCCCGGATTTTTGTCAGTTCCTTCTGCTGGTAAAGCTTCATCCTGTGCCTTTTGAGCGGCATCAGCGGGAGCGGCACCGACCGTGTCTTCTCCTGTCATTTCGTTGATTTGCTGTCCGATTCGAGAGAGGTACGAATCATTCGGGTTAGGCGGCAGGTACAGAGGACCTTTGATTCCGCAGCCTGTTAAGAGAAGGCACGGAAAGAATAAAATGAGGGAACGTTTCAGCATAATTGACAAATCTACCATGACAAAAAGAGATTTTATCGAGTTATCGGAGAAAACCTTCAACGATATTGAGCAATTAGTTGATGACCAATATCCCGATGTGGATTTTGATCGTGAAGGCAATGTCCTGACTCTGACACTTGAGGATGGCAAAGTCGTTGTGATTAACCGTCAGGAAGCTATGGAAGAGATGTGGCTGGCTTCTCCTTTGGGAGGAATGCATTTTTACTATGACGCCGCCGGTGTTCTCGTGAACTACCGCAAAGGTGAAAAGCCCTTTGCAGAATGTCTGAAAGAAGCGCTGGAGAGCTGAGATGGTTCAGAAGTTTTGGCAGTGCCGCGATCGGAGCATCGATCTGTCCTCTCCAAAAATCATGGGCATCGTCAACGTCACTCCTGATTCATTCAGTGACGGCGGTAAATATTATTCCTCTGCACAAGCGATAGAACATGGTCTTCAGCTGGCAGAGGAGGGCGCTGATATTTTAGATATCGGCGGAGAATCAACTCGCCCGGGAGCGGAAGAAGTAAGCGTTCACTCTGAGTTGGAACGTGTGATCCCTGTGATTGAGGCACTGAGCGCACGCGGCCTAGTGGTTTCGGTGGATACCAGTAAACCGGAAGTGATGACTGCGGCAGCTCAGGTCGGCGCACAGATTATTAATGATGTTTATGCGCTTCGTCGTGACGGCGCATTAGAAGCTGCAGAGAAGAGCGGATGCGGCGTGTGTCTGATGCACATGCAGGGGGAACCGCGCACAATGCAGAAGAATCCCGTTTACACGGATTTGCTGTCTGAGGTGAAGAGCTTTCTGGCTGAGAGAGCTCGGGCGTTGACGGATCTCGGAGTTTCAGCGGAAAAAATCGTCTTGGATCCGGGATTCGGATTCGGGAAGACGGTGTCACAGAACTTTGAACTGCTTGCAAAGACAGAAGATTTTTTATCATTAGGCTATCCGCTTTTGTACGGCATGAGCCGAAAGTCTTCGCTCGGAGCTGTTACCGGAATTACGAAAGCCGAAGAACGTCTGATTTCTTCGGTGACGGCGCATTTGCTCGCTGTCGAAAGAGGCGCGTCGATTGTACGAGTTCACGACGTTAAGCAAATGAAAGAAGCGCTCACAATATACAAGGCGATGGTTCACTACAAGGATTTGAAATGAGTCGAAAATATTTTGGAACGGACGGAGTTAGAGGCAGAGTCGGACAAACTCCGATTACGCCAGAATTTGCCATGCTTTTGGCACAGGCTGCCGGCCGTATTCTTAAGCAGCAGACAACCGACGGGGAGGTCGGAGTTTTTATTGGAAAAGATACCCGCGTCTCGGGTTACATGTTGGAAGCCGCCCTTCAGGCCGGATTCTTAAGCGCCGGCGTAGACGTGATGCTCGGCGGTCCGCTTCCGACACCGGCTGTTGCCTATCTCACAAGAGCACAGAGACTGAGTGCCGGTGTTGTCATCTCCGCCTCTCATAATCCCTTCTATGACAACGGCATTAAGTTTTTCTCGGACAAAGGCACCAAGCTGCCTGATGAAATGGAACTGCAGATTGAAAAAGAAATGGACCGCGGTTTCAGCTGTGTAGACAGCGCTCGTCTCGGAAAAGCTCGCCGTCTTGATGACGCGGCAGGCCGCTATGTCGAATTCTGCAAGAGCACTTTCCCGTCAGATCTGGATTTGAAGGGCTTCAAGATTTATGTGGACTGCGCCAACGGCGCTGCCTACCACATTGCGCCGGATGTCTATCATGAACTCGGTGCGACCGTCGTTTGCGGAGGTAATACACCTGACGGATTCAATATTAATGAAGGTGTCGGCGCAACCCATACGGAAACGCTTCCGGATCGCGTTCAGAAGGCCGGCTGCGATATCGGTATTGCGCTGGACGGAGATGCCGACCGTCTGATCATGGCTGACCGCCATCAGGTCTACAACGGCGATCAGTTGCTTTATCTCATTGCTAAGGATCGTTTGAACCGCGGCGAACTGAAAGGTGTCGTCGGTACACTCATGACGAACTTTGCGATTGAAAAGCAGTTCAAGACGCTCGGCGTTCCGTTCCACCGCGCTAAGGTCGGAGACCGTTATGTTTTAGAAATCATGCTTAAAGAAGGCATTGATTTAGGCGGAGAAGGCTCTGGCCACCTCATTATTTTGGATAAGCAGACCACCGGTGACGGTATTGTTTCTAGTCTCCAAGTTCTGTCTGTGCTCGCTCGCAACCGCTCTACGCTCGAATCCGTTCTTTCTGAAGTTGCTCTGACGCCGCAGGTTTTGATTAACCGCAGATATAAAGCCGGTTACGTTTGGAACGAAGACCAGGCACTGCTTGACGCAATCAAGGCTGTTTCGAAAGAGCTGGAAGGAAAAGGCAGAGTTTTAGTGCGCGCTTCGGGGACGGAACCGTTGGTCCGTGTTATGGTGGAATGCGAAGATATCGGTGAAGCGAAAAAGCACGCTCAGGCATTAGCCGAACTCATTCCGCTCGAAGCTTAAGGAGAGATGATGACGACATCCGTTCTGATCGTAGAAGATGAGCCGTCAATTTTGGAGTTAATTTCTTATACCTGCCGGACTTCCGGAATGGAAGTCCGCAAGGCAGCGAACGTCGCCGAAGCAAAGAAAAATCTTGAAGCGGCCAAACCGGACATCATTCTTTTGGACTGGATGCTTCCGGACTGCGCCGGCCTTGATTGGCTGCGCGAACTTCGGAGCTATCACAGCAACGAGAGTCTGCCAGTCATTATGCTGACTGCGCGCGGACAAGAGGACGACAGGGTTCGAGGTTTAGAAGCGGGAGCGGATGACTATGTGACCAAACCCTTCTCTCCGAGAGAGTTGGTCGCAAGAATTCGTGCCGTCATCCGCCGCAAAGGCGGAGATGCGCTTCCTGATACGCTGCGTGTCGGGCCGCTTGAGATTGATGCCGAGCGGTACGAAGCACGCGTTAACGGCAAACCGCTGCGTCTGTCGGCTGTGGAATTTAAATTTCTTCAGGTTTTTGCCAAGCATCCGGGGCGTGTTTATTCACGCGCCCAGCTCATCGACAAAGTATGGGGCGTCGGTGCGGACATTGACGAAAGAACGGTTGACGTTCACATGCTTCGCCTGCGCAAACAGTTGGCCGGAACAGCCGCGGCTGATTTTATCGAGACAGTTCGGGGCGTCGGATATCGAGCTTCGAATTTAAAGGCCTAAAGGAATCGACTCCGAGGCAAGACTCAGTCGAGGTTAGACACCTCCAGAAACTCAAAGTCCCGCCGACCAAATAGGTCGGCGCCGGCTCCTATCAAATGAAAAATTACTAGTGAACGATAATGTCCCAGGCGTCTAGATAGCACCACGATCTTCGCCAAGTTAAGGGCAGCGGGGACAGCTTTCAAAATAGTAGTTTCATTCAATTGGTGCGGCGGATGCTAGCGAGATCTTTAACAACTGATTAGCCGCCAAACGTAGAAGTGAGGGGCTCCAAAGCGATTCTTTCGAATCTCAACGGCATCTTAAGTGCCACAATAAAGTTTTCCACAACTTAAAAAGGAGCCCCTCATGACTAATAATATTCAATTTTCGTCCGTTTGTGGTATCGACATTGCAAAGTCTGTAATGCAAGTCTACAAAGTCACCTCCGACGGCGTTGTTTCTAATAAAGCTGTTAAACGAGCTGATTTTCTAAATGAATTTAGAAACATTCCTCCTGCTCTGATCGGAATGGAAGCTTGCGGCGGCTCACAACATTGGGCACGTGAGCTGCAAAGTCTTGGTCACACGGTTCATCTTATGCCTCCAAAGTTGGTAAAACCGTACGTAACGGGGTTAAAGAATGATAAAAACGATGCACGCGGCATCTATAAAGCGCTCGAGATGAGCGTGCGCGAAGTACCGGTCAAATCTGCGGCAATCCGAGACCTGGCACTGCTGCAAACAATGAGAACGAAGCGCCAAAGAGAAAAAGTCGCAAAAATTAACCACATCAGAGGTATCTTGACTGAATACGGGCTGGTTATGGGAAAAAGCATAAATGCATTCCTAGCAAAGGCTGGGTCTTTAATTGTCCAGCTAAAGGAACGAGCTGACGTAAGCCCATATATTGTTTCTGAGCTGACCGCTCTTTTCCGAGAAGTTAAAGAAGCGATGGAGAAAATCAAAGAATTGGAAACGAATATCGACTCTATTGCAAAGACCCTCAAGCAGTATGACCTATTCCGATCTGCGCCGGGAGTTGGACCGATAACGGCAGCGACGATGTTGGTTTTGCTCTGTAATCCAGCAGTTTTTAAGAACGGAAGAGAATTTGCCGCGTATATAGGTTTGGCACCAAAAAGCTCCGGAAGCGGCGGTAAAAACTTTGTTACTCACATTCCCAAGAAATGTGAATGTAACAATGATGTCAGGGCTCTTCTAGTTCAGTGTGCTCATTCCATCTGCAGGTGTAAGCACAAATCTGACTGGGTTTCTTCAATCTTGGCGAGAAAGCCAAAAAAAGTCGCCATTATTGCCATTGCAAATAAGCTTGCCAGACAATTATGGATTATGGCTAAAAAAGGAGAGAAGTTTGAAAAACGCTTCATCTTAGCCGCCGTATAGAGATACCTATGAAAAACACCGCTGAAATTTTCTGATGTTAAACCGGTTACGCCGGCCCCTGAATGACCTGAAGAGTATTGTTGCCCTAAAAGACAGGAGCATAAAATAGGATCAGGGGTTGGTACTTCATCATGGCCGCCGCTCAATGAACTATGGTGCGGGAAATTGGGGCCGAATAAGAAAGCAGCAGCTATCTGCTCTATCGATAACCGAAAGTCAGAAATGAAAGCGGAAGAAACAAGTTAAATAACAGAATTCCTCTTAGCCATTTAAGTTAAAGAGGCTGGGAGAAGATTTGTCTGGAAAGTTGGCGCACAAGTGTTATTGCTGTTGTCCTCAAAGGTTCGGAAAGACCTAACAATACTTGTAAATCAATCGGTTACCGACGATGTGAAGTGCCTTAAAAGGATCCGAAATCGAACTCTTCGGTTGGCAAAAACTGTGCCGAATAAGAATATGGAAGCAGCTATTAGCTTTGAACAAAGACTTTCACTTGACAGGCCTGGGACATAAGAAATACTCTCAAGTTTTATCTCCTCGGTCTTTCGACCGGTTGTGATCCTTCGCCAATGTTGGAAGGGGTTTCAAGCCGACAGCACCGCTCCTACCTCTCAGAGCTTTTAACCATCGGCCGCAGAGCGCGGGACTAGGATCTGCATCCCGCGGTGCCTATAAAATCCCGACCAATGTAGTCCGCCAAATGACGGCCTGAGGCTAGTCAACTAGAGGCTTTTTCAAGCCGCGGCCTTTAGGCCGAGGTAGTTGACTTTTGATTTCCTTATGCGCGGACACAACAAAGGCTCGCGATTGCGAGCCTTTGTCTTAAATCACTTCAGAGAAATTATTCAGCTTTCTGAGCTTCTTCTTTAGCAGGAGCAGCGTCAGTTGTCTTCTGAACAAGTTCAACATAAGCCAGGGGAGCGTTGTCGCCGACACGGTAGCCCATCTTCAGGATACGTGTGTAGCCGCCTTTACGGTCTTTGAACATCGGTCCGATTTCGTTGAACAGTTTGACAACGATTTCGCGATCGCGCAGACGGTTGAAGGCAAGACGCTTGTTCGCAACTGTCGGTTCTTTGGCCAGAGTGATCATCGGTTCGACGACGCGACGAAGTTCTTTGGCTTTCGGCAGTGTGGTCTTGATGGCTTCATGACGAAGCAGAGAGTTCATCATGTTGCGGAGCATGGCCAGACGATGAGCCGATGTACGATTCAGTTTGCGAAGTCCGAGTTTATGACGCATTTTTTAAATTCCTTAAAAGTTTCTAGTTAGGGTGCCATTTAGGCATCTCCCGTCTCTTCTATCTCCTACCGGAGCGGGCGGGTAGGCTCGGCATTCTAACCGAGCCGGGTACTGCTGACAAATAATTCAAATAAAACAAGTACTACAAATTGTTCTGCAATTAGTGGTCAAGACCGACAGGAGGCCAGTTTTCCAGCTTCATGCCGAGTGTCAAGCCGTGAGCGGCAAGAACTTCCTTAATTTCGTTAAGGGACTTGCGGCCAAGGTTTGGAGTCTTGAGCAGTTCGTTTTCGGTTCTCTGGATCAAGTCGCCGATATAGTAAATATTTTCGGCCTTGAGGCAGTTGGCGGAACGAACGGTAAGTTCAAGGTCGTCGACCGGACGACGAAGGATCGGATCAACCGGAGGCTGAGGTTTGGCCATCGGAGCTTCGACAGGGGCCTGCGGCTGCATTGCGCCGAAAGCAGGCTGCGGAGCAACGGGTTCGAGACCGATGGTGGGCAGTCCGCCGAAGACGGAGAGCTGATCCTGAAGAATATGGGCGGCTTGACGAAGCGCTTCTTCCGGAAGGATGGCGCCGTTCGTCTCAATGTTCATAACAAGTTTGTCAAGGTCGGTGCGCTGTTCGACACGTGCGTTTTCGACACGGTAAGCAACACGCAGGATCGGGGAGAAGGAAGCATCCATAATGATGCGGCCGATCGTACCCTTGCTATAGTCGTCCTTAAGTGCTCTCATGTCACCGGGCTGGTAGCCGCGGCCTTTTTCAATCTTGAGCTGCATATCAAGCTTGCCGCCGGAAAGGTTGGCAATGACATGTTCCGGATTGAGAATCTGAGCATCGTGCGGCAGATCGAAGTCCGCGGCAGTGACGACACCTTCGCCTTCTTTACGAAGTGTGATCGTAACTTCGTCACGGTTTTCGAGCTTAAAGATGATGCCTTTGACATTCAGAAGAATGTCGACCACGTCTTCCTTAACGCCGTCAATCTGGCTGTACTCATGAACAACGCCTGCAATCTGGGCTTCTGTCGGAGCAAAACCGACCATGGAGCTCAAAAGAACACGGCGAAGCGCATTACCAAGGGTGTGCGCATAACCGGTTTCAAACGGTTCCATCGTCACGGTGGCGGAATAAGGATTGCCTTCTGCAGTTTCAACTTCAATGCTGCGAGGCTTAAGGAGAGCATTTACAGACATTAATTTTCCTTTTAACAATACCCTCGGCTCGTTACACCGATAAGGCTGTAGGAATTATTGAGGCTCATAAATGACACGACGACCTCTGCCTCAAGGAAGAGATCGTGTGTAAAACTAAACCGGCAGCGCACTACACTGCCGGGGTACTGCAAATTAGCGAGAATACAATTCAACAATCAGAGATTCGTTCACGTCCGGACAAATTTCGTCACGGGCAGGAACATTCTTGAAAGTGCCTTCCAATTTCTTGGTGTCAACGGAAACCCAGTCGGGCAGACCGTTGGACTCGGCCAGTTTCAGGGATTCGGCGATGCGAACCTGATTCTTAGCCTTCTCACGGACGGCGATAACATCACCGGCCTTAACGGAGTAGGAAGGAATATTTACCTTGTTGCCGTTAACGCTGATAGCGCAGTGGGAAACGAGCTGACGTGCTTCAGCACGTGTGCAGCCGAAGCCCATACGATAGACAACGTTGTCTAAGCGGCTTTCAAGAAGGCTGAGGAGCTGTTCGCCGGTGTTGCCGCGTTTGCGGGCAGCTTTGGCAAAATACAGTCTGAACTGACGTTCGAGAACGCCATACATACGTTTAACTTTCTGCTTTTCACGAAGCTGAGCACCGTAGTCAGAAAGACGAGCACCGGAAGTGCGTCCATGCTGACCGGGGGCAGATTCGGATTTGCATTTTGAATCGAAGGAGCGAACAGCGCTCTTCAGATTCAAGTCGCAGCCTTCACGGCGTGCGAGCTTTTCTTTAGGTCCGGTATAACGAGCCATTTTTTCTCTTATCCTGTGTCTTCCACATTCAGTTCATCGATTTCACGACAAACGCGGGAATTAGTTATTAAACACGACGACGCTTCGAAGGACGAACACCGTTGTGAGGAACGGGAGTAACGTCTTGAATGGAAGTGACGCGAATACCAAGAGCGTTGAGAGCGCGAACACTCGACTCACGGCCGGGTCCGGGTCCGGTAATGCGGACTTCAACGTTCTTTAAGCCATATTCAAGGGCGTGACGGCCGGCCTGTTCGGCAGCAACCTGAGCTGCGAACGGAGTGGACTTACGAGAGCCTTTGAAACCCTGAGCGCCGGAGCTGGAAGCTGCAATAGCATTGCCCTGACGGTCAGTAATAGTGATGATTGTGTTGTTAAAGGAAGCGTGAACGTGAGCGATGCCTTCGGTCACAACTTTTTTAACTTTTCTACGAGCACGCTGAGCAGCGATCTGCTGAGCGTTAGGAATCTTTCCTGCCATAGTCGTCCTTTACCTTACTTTTTGAGAGCGACGCCAGCTTTCTTCGGACCCTTGCGAGTGCGTGCATTCGTACGAGTGCGCTGACCGCGAACGGGCAGACCGCGGCGATGACGCATGCCTCTGTAGGTGCCTAAGTCGATAAGGCGTTTAATTGACAATTGAATTTCACGACGAAGGTCGCCTTCAACAGTGAGCTTGCTGATCGCATCACGAATGCGTTCGAGTTCGGCGTCTGTTAAATCTTTAACCTTCTTAGTTTTTTCAACACCAACCGCTTCCAAAATTTCACGGGCACGGGGACGGCCGATGCCATAGATGGCAGTCAAGCCGATTTCAGCGTGCTGATTCGGCGGAATGTTAATACCGGCGATACGAGCCATTATTTACCTCTAATTAGCCTTGGCGCTGTTTATGACGGGGATCCGAGCAGATAACGCGGACCACGCCTTTGCGCTTGATGATCTTGCACTTACGGCACATTTTTTTGACCGAAGCGTTTACTTTCATAGTTATCTCCAAAAGTGTAAGAAGCCTCTCGCGAAGACTTCATACAGAACCGACTCCGCCAAATGTAGTGCAGATGACAGAGTAAAGCATAAGGAGCGGGATTATAAACTAATCCCGCCCTTTATAGCAATTTTTTTAATGGTTACAACCCGTTAGCGGGGAAGTGAACCGGGACCGAATCCGCGGAAGTTTGTTTTCTTCAGCAGAGATTCGTATTGATGACTCATGAGATAAGCCTGAACCTGACTCATGAAATCCATTGTCACGACCACAACGATCAGCAGCGATGTACCGCCGAAGTAGAACGGAACGTTGAATCGCAGGTTGAGGAACTCAGGAACCAAACAGACAAACACTAAATAGATCGAACCGGCAAGTGTTAAGCGAAGCAGGACCTTGTCAATATAACGAGAGGTCTGCTCGCCCGGACGAATACCGGGAACGAAAGCACCGCTCTTCTTGAGGTTCTCTGCAGTTTCTTTCGGATTGAAAACCAATGCCGTGTAGAAGTATGCAAAGAAAACGATCAAGGCAGCGTAGAGCAATGTATAAAGCGGTTGACCCGGAGAAAGAGAAGCCGCTAAGTCACGAATCCAACGAGTGGAGTCGCCGCTGGTAAACCAACTGGCTAAAGTAGCCGGGAAGAGAATCAGCGAAGATGCAAAGATCGGCGGAATCACGTTGGCCATGTTTATCTTCAGAGGAAGATAAGAGCTCTGGCCGCCGTAAATGCGGTTTCCGACCTGACGTTTTGCATAGTTGACGGTAATACGGCGTTGTCCTCTTTCGATGAAGACAACAAAAGCCGTCACCAGCATCACGATCGCAATGATGAAAATCGCAGACAGAGGTCCGATCGCGCCGGTGGAAACCAACTGGAACAAACCGCTGACCGCAGCCGGAAGCCCGGCGACGATACCTGCGAAGATAATGATCGAAATGCCGTTGCCGATGCCGCGCTCTGTAATCTGCTCACCTAACCACATCAGGAACATAGTGCCGGTGACCAGAGAAATCACACAGACGCTGCGGAAGAAGAAGCCCGGATCAATGACCAGGCCCGGCTGTGTTTCCAGAGCCACGGCAATACCGAGAGCCTGAAACAAACCGAGAAGCAGTGTACCGTAACGGGTGTACTGCGTGATCTTTCTTCTGCCGGACTCGCCTTCCTTACGCAGAGATTCCAGAGAAGGAAGTACGTAAGAAAGCATCTGCATGATAATCGATGCCGAAATGTACGGCATGATACCAAGCGCGAAAACGGAGAAACGGGACAGGGCGCCGCCTGAGAACATGTTGAACAGCCCTAAGATGCCGCCCTGTTGCTGATTAAACAGCTCTTTTAAGGTATCTGGATCGATACCGGGAACCGGAATATGCGTGCCGATACGATAGACAACGAGAGCCAAAACAAGAAAAATCAGACGTCTGTATAAGTCGCCGTATTTACTGCCGGCTTTCGCTGGAATGTTCTTGGCCACGTTTAATTCCTTATCTCAAATTATTTGTCAGCGTCTACAACAACGGAACCGCCGGCTGCTTCAATAGCGGCCTTGGCACCTTTGGTGACAGACATACCGCGGACGGTAACTTTGCGAGTGATTTCTCCGGAGAGGATCACACGAGCGTCCTTCATGTTGGATTTGATCACGTTAGCGTTGATCAAATCTGCCAGGTTGACTTCGTCCAGACCCAGTTTTTCGAGATCGCTCAAGCGAACTTCAGCGACGAATTCATGTGTCCAGGATGTGAAGCCGCGCTTCGGCAGACGACGATGCAGAGGCATCTGGCCGCCTTCGAAACCGACTTTGTGGAAGCCGCCTGCACGGGACTTCTGACCTTTGTGGCCGCGGCCTGCAGTCTTGCCCCAGCCGCTGCCGACACCGCGACCGACGCGGTGAGAAGCGCTCTTGGAACCAGCTGCCGGCTGAATAGTATTAAGTTTCATTGTCTAATCCTCAATTATTCAGCACGAACCAGGTAGGAGACCGTGTTGATCATGCCGCGGACGGCAGGTGTGTCTTCCAGCTCGCGTGTCTGACGAATTTTCTTGAGACCCAGACCGAGAACAGTCTGACGATGGGCTTTTTTGCAGCCGATCGGGCTCTTGACGAGGGTCACTTTAACGGTTTTCTTTTCCATTTCTAAACTCCAGATTCTTAACCGATGAGTTCTTCAACGGTCTTACCGCGCTTGGCAGCAATTTCGCTCGGAGAACGAAGCTTGCTCAGTGCATCAAGTGTGGCGCGAACCATGTTGTAAGGATTGGAAGAGCCATGGGACTTGGCAACGATGTTGCGGATGCCCATCACATCGAAAATGGCGCGCATCGGGCCGCCGGCGATAACGCCGGTACCTTCGGGGGCCGGATGGAGCATAACGCGGGAAGCACCGTGATGGCCTTCAACAGCGTGGAAAATGGTACCGTTGCGAAGAGGTACTTTTTCCATAGCGCGGCGAGCCTGATCCATTGCTTTCTGAACGGAAACCGGAACTTCACGGGACTTGCCTTTGCCCATGCCGATGCGTCCATCGCCGTCACCAACCACTGTCAAAGCAGCGAAACCGAGAATACGGCCGCCTTTAACAACCTTGGTAACACGATTGACCGCAATCATTTTTTCGCGAATGCCGTCGTCCTGTTCCTCGGCAACTGCGTTTTTGGGATTCTTTGCCATTTAGCTATTCCTTAGAACTTGAGACCGGCTTCGCGCGCTGCGTTGGCAAGCGCGGCAATACGGCCATGAAAACGATATCCGGCACGGTCGAATGCGCAAGACTCAATTCCGGCAGCTTTTGCTTTTTCAGCAATGCGTGTACCGATGAGTTTTGCAGCGTTGACGTTGCCGCCCTTTCCTGTCACACCGGCTAATTGTGCACGAACTTCGGGTTCGAGCGTAGAAGCAGCGCAGAGAACATTCTTACCGTCAGCAGAGATGATCTGTGCATAGATGTGCAGGTTTGTACGATGAACAGTCAGGCGATTAACCTTCATGTCCTTGATGCGGGCACGCGTGGCACGCGCACGACGCAGACGATTTTGTTTCTTGTCGATCACTTTAAGCCTCCGCCCGCTTATTTCTTCTTAGTTTCCTTGATGATCACAACTTCATCAGCATAGCGGACACCCTTGCCCTTATAGGGTTCAGGTTCGCGGTAGCTGCGAACTTCCGCAGCAACCTGTCCGACTTTCTGCTTGTCAGCGCCGTGAATCACAATTTCAGTCGGTGTCGGGGTCTTGACTTCGATTCCTTCAGGCATCTTGTATGCAACAGGATGAGAGAAACCGAGGGACAGATTCAGGACATTGCCCTGAGCCTGAGCCTTGTAGCCCACGCCAACCAGATTTAACTTTTTGGTGAAGCCTTCGGTCACGCCGATGTTCATGGAGTTAACCAGAGCGCGGAGCGTACCGCTCATGGCGTTGGAGAACTTTGTCGGCTCAATGGCCTTGAAATGAACTTCGCCGTTGTCGATAGTAACTTCGACAACCGGATTAAGCTTCTGAGAAAGAGTGCCTTTCGGACCTTTAACGGTAATGAAACCGTTTTCGATCTTGGCCTCTACACCTTTGCCCAGAACGACTGGGATCTTAGCAACTCGTGACATATTTCCTACCTCCGGCTTAGGCAACGACGCAAAGAACTTCGCCGCCAATACCTGCTGCACGAGCCTTACGATCAGTCATCACACCCTTCGGTGTGGAGATGATCGCAATTCCGAGGCCGTTCATGACCTGAGGAATTGTTTCGTGGTTCTTGTACACACGCAGTCCGGGACGAGAAACGCGTTCAATCATTTCAATCACGGGACGACCGGCATAGTATTTAAGACCAATACGAAGAACGGGCTTGCCGTCGTTGGCGTCAACGGTGTAACCGTCGATGTAGCCTTCGTCTTCGAGAACTTTTGCAATAGCTACCTTCAGTTTGGAAGAAGGCATAGTCACTTCCGTTTTGTCGACCATCTGACCGTTGCGAATACGGGTCAGCATGTCGGCGATCGGATCACTGATACTCATTTTGTAATCTCCTCGCTTACCAGCTGGCCTTTGTCAGGCCGGGAATGTCACCATGCATAGCCGCTTCGCGGATCTTGCCTCTTGCCAGACCGAATTTGCGGAATGTTCCGCGGGGACGACCGGTCAATTCACAGCGGTTACGCTGACGGCACGGACTTGCGTCACGGGGCAGAGACTGAAGTGCGTTGCGTGCTTCCATGCGCTCTTCCATCGAGCGGGTAGCATCGTTAATGACCGCTTTGAGAGCGGCGCGTTTAGCAGCAAACTTCTGAGCGCAGGCTTTGCGCTTGAGTTCACGATTGATTAATGCGAGCTTAGCCAATTAAATCACCTCGCTTAGTTACGGAACGGGAAGTGGAAGGCAGAAAGAAGTGCCTTAGCCTCTTCGTCCGTCTTAGCGGTTGTCGTAATGCTGATGTTCATACCACGGAGCTTGTCGATCTTGTCGTATTCAATTTCCGGGAAAATGATCTGTTCCTTCAGACCGATGTTGTAGTTGCCGCGGCCGTCGAAAGAGCGGGCACTGACACCACGGAAGTCACGAACACGCGGGAAAGCGATAGTGACTAAGCGGTCCAGGAATTCATACATACGCTCTCCGCGAAGCGTGACCATGCAGCCGATAGGCATGTTTTCACGGATCTTGAAGTTAGCGATGGCTTTACGAGTTTTGGTAACGATTGGCTTCTGACCGGAAATCTTAGTCAGATCTTCGACAGCGTGGTCAACAAGCTTCTTGTCGTTAACTGCATCGCCGACACCCATATTCAGAGTGATCTTGGTGATACGAGGAACCTGCATTTCGGTTTTGTAGCCGAACTGTTTTGTCAGGGCCGGAATCACTTCGTCACGGTACTTATTCAAAAAACGAGACATTTATCTGCGACCTCTTATGCCTTAGCGCCGACAACGGCACCGTCACTCTTGAAGACGCGAACTTTCTTGCCGTCAACAACTTTGTAGCCGACGCGGTCACCCTTGCCGGTTTTGGGGTTGACAAGCATGACGTTGGATCCTTCGATCGGAAGCGTCTTGTCCATAATGCCGCCGGCCTGGCCCAGCATGGGGTTCGGCTTGACGTGCTTCTTAACAATGTTGATACCTTCAACGACGACTTTTCCATCGTCATGAACAGCTGTAACAGTGCCTTTCTTGCCCTTGTCACGGCCGGTGATAACGATAACTTCGTCACCTTTACGGATACGTTGCATTTCCATCCTCTCCTTAGAGAACTTCAGGAGCGAGGGAAACAATCTTCATGAAGCGTTCGGTACGCAGTTCACGCGTAACCGGCCCGAAGATACGTGTTCCGATCGGTTCCAGTTTGTTGTTAAGCAAAACAGCAGCATTGCCGTCAAAGCAGATAGAAGAGCCGTCAGGACGACGAACGCCTTTAGCAGTTCTAACAACAACGGCAGAGTAGACTTCGCCTTTTTTGACGCGGCCGCGCGGAGCTGCATCTTTGACGGTCACTTTGATAATGTCGCCAATATTAGCGTAACGGCGTTTGGAGCCGCCCAACACTTTAATACATTGAACTGAACGTGCACCGGTGTTGTCGGCTACGTCCAGATTAGATTGCATCTGAATCATGGTTTTATATATTCCAACTTATTCCGAGTTCGACGCGATTCGCGGCGCTCGGCCAGTTTTGGTCCCGTCCGGGAGAAGAGTTTCCAATTCAATCTCACAGATACCCGCAAGCTTTGTGGATTGTTCAAAAAAACCGGAACCCCAAGAACCTCTAACTACTTAATCCGAAAGAAATTCTTTCGCAAAAAGAATTAGAGAGCCGCAAGTATATCCGATATACGGATAACATTGCAAGCTCTCTAAAGTGCTTATTAAGATCTATTTACAAATCAATTAGATTTCAGCACGTTCGACGATCTTGGAAACTGTCCAGGATTTCGTACGGGAAATCGGACGTGTTTCGGAGATTTCGACGATATCGCCTTCTCTAACGTCATTGTTTTCGTCATGAACATGATACTTCTTGCTCTTGACGACGATCTTTCCGATCGGGTGTTTAACCTTACGTTCGACAAGAACCGTAACAGTCTTGTCCATCTTGGTGCTAATAGCTTTGCCGATCAGCGTGCGTGTCAGTTTGTTTTCGCTCATTTCGTCGCTGCCTTCTGAGCAAGAATCGTACGGACGCGGGCGATATCGCGGCGTGTCTGACGAATCAGGCTCGTGTTTTCAAGTTGCTGATGAGACTTCTGCATGCGCAGATTAAACTGGGCTTTCAGAAGATCCTGCAGTTCTTTGTTAAGCGCAGCTTCGTCCATAGCGCGTAAATCTTTGGCTTTCATTCTGCACTCCTATTACTGGCCGATTTGACGTGTAACGAACATGGACTTGAGCGGAAGCTTGGCCGCAGCAAGGCGGAAAGCTTCACGAGCAAGTGCTTCATCAACACCGTCAAGTTCATAAATGACGCGGCCCGGCTGAACCAGAGCAACCCAGAATTCGGGATTGCCTTTACCATTACCCATACGGACTTCAGCCGGTTTGGAGGAAATGGGTTTGTCCGGGAAGACGCGGATCCATACACGGCCGCCGCGCTTGATGTGACGAGTGATCGCACGACGGGCAGCTTCGATCTGACGAGCTGTCAGACGACCGCGTTCTGTAACTTTCAGACCGAACTGGCCGAAAGAAACCTTAGCACCTCTCTGGGCCAGACCGTAGTTACGGCCTTTCTGGTCCTTACGGTACTTAGTTCTGTTTGGTTGAAGCATGTTTATTCTCCTTCCTTAGCAGCGGCTGCGGGAGCGGGTTTGCGCGGAGCGCGAGCCTGCTTGCCTTCAGCGCCGTCGGCCTGCTTGCGAGGACGGCGGTTGGCCGGCTTGCCGGGACGACGGTTGCGGCGGTCTTCGCGTTCGGCCGGAGCTTCGGCAGCAACATCCTTACCGGTGTTGTCGCCTTTGTAAACCCAAACCTTAACGCCGATGATGCCGTAAGTTGTCTGAGCTTCAGAGAAGCCGTAGTCGATGTCGGCACGAAGAGTATGCAGAGGTACACGACCTTCACGATACCATTCGGTACGGGCGATTTCAGCACCGTTCAAACGGCCGGAGGACATGATCTTGATACCAAGAGCGCCCTGACGCATTGCGTTCTGCATGGCACGCTTCATAGCGCGACGGAACATAATACGTTTTTCGAGCTGCTGAGTGATGCTGTCGGCGATGAGCTGAGCATCGAGGTCAGGACGGCGGATCTCTTCGATATTGACATGGACGGGAACGCCCATCAATTTCTGGAGTTCGGCCTTCAGAACTTCAATGTCTTCACCTTTCTTACCGATCACAACGCCCGGACGAGCGGAGAAAATTGTGATGCGAGCGTTCTTAGCGGGACGCTCGATAAGAATACGACCTACAGAGGCGTTCTTGAGCTTTTTGCCCAGGTAATCGCGAACTTTGAGGTCTTCAGCCAATGTGCGGGCAAAATCGCGGCCAGTAGCATACCAACGGGAAGTCCAGTCGTGTGTTACGGGAAGGCGAAAGCCTGTCGGATTAATTTTCTGTCCCATGGGTCACCTATTATTTCTTCGCCGGGGTATCACCGACCGTCACGTAGATGTGGCAAGTCTGTTTACCGATACGGGCACCGCGGCCTTTTGCTCTTGCAGAGAAACGACGGAGAGTCGTGGCTTTCTCAACATAGATAGAAGTCACACGGAGTTCGTCAATGTCTGCACCGTTGTTGTGTTCGGCATTGGCAATAGCAGAATCGAGAGCTTTGCGGATGATGCCGGCAGCTTTCTTCTGCGTGAAAGAAAGAATGTTCAGGGCCTTGTCAACGGGCTTACCGCGGACAAGATCCGCAACCAAACGGCCTTTCTGAGCCGAGAGGCGAACTCCACGTACGATTGCTGTGGTTTCCATTGTTATTACCTCTTAGCTGGAGCAGCCTTCTTATCAGCTGCGTGGCCTTTGAAAGTACGGGTCAATGCAAATTCACCCAGCTTATGGCCAACCATGTTTTCATTGATAAAAACCGGCACATGCTGACGTCCGTTGTGGACGGCAATTGTTAAACCGATAAATTCAGGAAGAATTGTCGAGCGACGAGACCAGGTCTTGATAGGACGCTTGTCACGGCTAGCTTGAGCGGCTTCGACTTTCTTCAGTAAGGATCCGTCAACGAACGGTCCCTTCTTAAGCGAACGAGACATTCAGGCCCCCTTACTTGCGATAGCGACGCGACACGATCATGTTGTCGGTGCGCTTGTTGTTACGAGTACGATAACCCTTGGTGAGCTGGCCCCAAGGTGTGACAGGAGCGCGACCGGTACCGGTACGACCTTCACCACCACCGTGCGGATGGTCAACAGGGTTCATCACAACGCCGCGGACGGTCGGACGAATACCGCGCCAACGCTTGGCACCGGCTTTTCCGAGTTCACGCAGACTGTTTTCTTCATTACCGACGGTACCGATCGTTGCACGGCATTCGATTAGAATGCGGCGAACTTCACCGGAACGCAGACGGATCTGAGCGTAAGCACCTTCGCGAGCAAGCAGCTGAGCGAATGCACCGGCGGCACGAACCATCTGAGCACCTTTACCGGGCTTCATTTCGATGTTGTGAATCGTGGAGCCGACGGGAATGTTGCGCAGGGGAAGAGCATTACCGATTTTGATCGGAGCTTCCTGACCGCTCATGATTTCATCGCCGGCTTTCAGGCCCTTCGGAGCGATGATGTAGCGGCGTTCGCCGTCCTTATAGAGGACAAGAGCGATGTTGGCGGAGCGGTTCGGATCGTATTCGAGACGCTCAACAATAGCGGGAATACCGTCTTTATCGCGCTTGAAGTCGATGATACGGTAGGCCTTCTTGTGGCCGCCGCCTTGATGGCGAACAGTGATACGGCCGAAGTTGTTACGACCGGATCCGCGGTTCTTCTTTTCTACGAGGGCTGCAAAAGGTTTGCCTTTGTGCAGTTCCGGGTTCACAACCTTAACGGCGTGACGACGACCGGCAGATGTAGGTTTCAGTTTAATCAGAGCCATTACTTCACCTCTGCGAAGTTAATTTCCTGACCTTCTTCCAAGCAAACATAGGCCTTGCGAACGTCATTGCGTTTGCCGGGGAAACGACCGTTGCGTTTCTGTTTGCCCTTAAGGTTCAGCATTTGGACGCCTTTGACCTTCACTTTGAAAAGTAATTCAACGGCGGCTTTCACATCTTCTTTGGTAGCTTCGGGAACTACACGGAAGACGTACTGATTGTTCTTTTCACCGATTCTGGTGCTCTTTTCAGAGACGATAGAACCGAGGATTGCTTTGTAAAGGAAATCTTGGCTCATCCCCACATCTCCTCAAGTTTGCTGATTGCTGCTTTAGTAACAACAACGGAATCAAAGTGAACCAGGGAGACCGGATCAGCATAACGCGGCTCGACAACCCAAACGTTCTTCAGGTTGCGGCTGGCGAGATCCAGATTTTCGCTGATTTCGTCAGTGATGATAAGAGCGCTGTTCAGACCCATGGCTTTGAGCTTGTTAGCAAAGTTCTTAGTCTTGGGTGTGTCAACGTCAATGTTCTCCACAACGACGAGACGACCGTCGATAGCTAACTTGGAGAGAATGCAGGCCATAGCGCCGCGCATCATCTTCTTGTTAACTTTCTGTGTGAAGTTTTCATCGGGTGTGTTGGGGAAAGCTCTGCCGCCTCCGCGCCATACCGGAGAGGAAGACATACCGGCACGTGCACGGCCTGTGCCTTTCTGGCGCCAGGGTTTGCGTGTAGAGTGGTGAACAGCTTCACGAGTCAGCTGTGCACGGGTTCCGAGACGAGCGTTGGCTTGATAAGCAACAACGATCTGGTGAACCAGTGCTTCATTGTATTCACGACCGAAAACGGTGTCGGCAGCCGCAAGGGTTGCGGTCTGCTGGCCCTGATCGTTTACGACTTTCAGTTCCATAAATCGCTCCTTAGGCTTTGGCCTTAACAGCCGGACGGATGATTACTTCGCCGTTGGCGCAGCCGGGAACGGCTCCGCGGACCAGGATCAATTGACGATCGGCGTCCACACGGGCGATAACCAAGTTCTGAGTTGTGCGCTGGACATCACCGAGGTGACCGGCCATACGCTTGCCAGGGAAAACACGGCCCGGATCCTGACGGTTACCGATAGAACCGGGGGCGTTTGTAGACACGGAGTTACCGTGGCTGGCGCGGTTGGAAGAGAAGTGATGACGCTTGATTGCGCCGGCAAAACCCTTACCGATTGTTGTACCCGTAACGTCAACTTTCTGACCTTCGGAGAACATATCGATGGAAAGAGTCTGACCGACTTTCATTTCGCCGATCTTGTCTTCTTCAACATGGAATTCTTTGAGCATGGAGCCTGCTTCGACACCAGCTTTTTCAAACTGGCCTTTAAGAGGCTTGCTCACACGCGACGGCTTCTTGGAGCCGAAGGCGACTTGCACTGCATTGTAGCCGTCAGTCTCAACCGTTTTTACCTGTGTAATGCGGTTGTTCGACACTTCGAGCACGGTTACCGGAATGGAAACACCATCTTCGGTAAAGATGCGCGTCATGCCGATCTTGCGACCGACGAGGCCGAGCTTCTCACTCATTATTATCTCCACCCAGGCTGCGATTGGCCTGGACAAGTTAGAAAAAGTCACCGAAAAAGAATAGCGGTGACCACGAAAGGCACGCATTGTACATCGTGATGTTCAAAAAAGCAAATATTCTCCTTCAATTCATAGAGTTATCAATTGTAAGGTGACTAAATATTCTTCTAATTAGGTCCGTCTTGACCTTTTTTCCTCTCTTCGCCCGAATCCTCCGTAAAGGTTTGACAAGATCTTTAATAATTTGATACCTTAATTTCCGCACCCCGTTCGCCGCCCTGCTGTTCTTGCGGCGAATCGGCGCGAAGCCCGTCTCTTCGGGCAATGCGCATCCTAATGATCCGGTTCATCTCCATTTCGATTCTCTTCAGCTCCTCTTTGAGCCGAAGTTTTAAAGAGCCGGAAATATAATCTTTACAATTACTAACTTATTTATCCGTTTCATCTTTATAAGAAAATGCAATCTAAAAAGATCATTCTTTCTCTGATTGCCGCGCTCGCCTTTACAGCGAGTCCAGCAACAGCTTCCGACGTATACAGCGTGGATACGTTTGCGATCGGAACGTTAATTAACGGCCAATTTAAGGTCGACAGTAAAGAGAAAGCTGAAGCCTGCTACAAGATCCTGAATGATGAAACACGCCGCCTTGAATACATCCTGTCTGCCTACGATCCGGACAGCGATGTCACGCGATTGAATCAGCACCCCGGCGAATGGATTCAAATTGAACCGGAAACCTTTGAGGTGTTAAACGGTTCTAAAACGATCGCCGCACTCACACACGGAACTTTCGATCCGACGGTCGGCGCATTGGTAAAACTTTGGAGTGTGGATCAGCCCGAACACCGCGTCCCGAGTGAAGCTGAAATCAAAAGAGCTTTAATTAATGTCGACTACAACCTGATCGACGCTAAAAAGGAAAACGGCAGATATTTCGGCAAGATCGGTAAGAAGCAGTCCGTCGCTTTCGGCGCCATCGGCAAGGGCTATATCGCTGACAAGGTCATTAATAAACTCAAGCAAGGCGGATGCGGAGACTCTCTGGTGAGTCTCGGCGGCAATGTCGTCGGTTCCGGAACCAACGGTTCGGACAAACCTTGGTCTATCGGTCTCCAAAGGCCCGATAAAGAAAGAGGTGAATATTTCGCGGTCGTCCCCTTAAAGGACACTTCAGTCGTCACCTCAGGCGACTATGAAAAGTTCTTCATTAAAGACGGCGTTAAATACCATCACATCCTGAATCCGAAAACCGGCAAACCCGTTCCCGCCACTTTATCTTCAGTGACGATCATTGATGACAATTCAGCTAAAGCTGACGCTTTGTGCACTGCCCTCTTCGTCATGGGCTGGTCCGGCGCAATTGAGTATCTTCAGAAGCATCCGGATCTGAAAGCCGTATTACTCTCCGAAGACCTCAAGCATGTCGCTATGACCAATTCGGCGTCCAAGATCGTCAATATCATCGACAAAGATATGACAGTCGACATCATTCCGCCGAAGGGCAAGATTGCCTTTGCCGATCTCAAACAAAAATAAAGACTTCAAATTGCAAAAAGCGCTCAGGGAACTTCAATTCCCGAGCGCTTTTCTCTTGGGTAAAAAACGGGCCCTTAGAACTTTCATTCAAAGGGCCTGTTTAATTTAGTCAACCTTATTACTGGACTTTGATTTCAACGTCCACGCCGGCAGGCAGGTCGAGCTTCATCAGAGCGTCAACAGTCTTGTCTGTCGGATCGATGATGTCCATCAATCTCTGATGAGTTCTGATTTCAAGCTGATCGCGGCTGGTCTTGTTGACGTGCGGGCTGCGAAGAATATCGAAGCGCTGGATGCGTGTGGGCAGAGGGATCGGACCTCTGACAACAGCACCGGTTCTCTTGCCGGTATCAACAATTTCAAGAGCAGACTGATCGATCAGTTTGTAATCAAATGCCTTGAGGCGAATACGAATACGTTGGCTTTGCATTATTTATCCTTTAAAGAACGAGGGGCCGAAGCCTTCTTCGGCCCGCGATTCGAAATGAGTTAATTAACCGACGATCTTAGAAACAACGCCGGCACCGACCGTGTGGCCGCCTTCACGAATAGCGAAGCGGAGGCCTTCTTCCATAGCAATCGGAGCAATCAGCTTAACGTCCATACGGATGTTGTCGCCGGGCATAACCATTTCAACGCCTTCCGGCAGTTCGATCGTTCCGGTAACGTCAGTTGTACGGAAGTAGAACTGAGGACGATAGCCTTTGAAGAACGGTGTGTGACGGCCGCCTTCTTCCTTAGTCAGAACGTAAACTTCTGCCTGGAATTCGGTGTGCGGAGTGATCGTGCCGGGTTTGGCAAGAACCTGACCGCGTTCGACGTCTTCACGCTTTGTACCGCGGAGCAGAACACCGATATTGTCACCGGCCTGACCCTGATCAAGCAGCTTACGGAACATTTCGACGCCCGTGCAGGTTGTCTTCTGAGTCGGACGGATACCGACGATTTCGAGTTCGTCGCCGACTTTGACGATACCGCGTTCAACACGGCCGGTAACAACGGTACCGCGGCCGGAGATGGAGAACACGTCTTCAACCGGCATAAGGAACGGCTGGTCGATAGCACGTTCCGGAGTCGGGATGTAGCTGTCGAGTGTGTCGGCAAGCTTCAGGATGGATTCTTCACCCATCGGGCCTTTGTCGCCGTCGAGAGCCATACGAGCAGAACCCTTGATGATAGGAATATCGTCGCCGGGGAAGTCGTAGTTGCTCAGGAGTTCGCGAACTTCCATTTCAACCAGTTCAAGCAGTTCTTCGTCATTGACGAGGTCGCACTTGTTCAGGTAAACGATGATGTAGGGAACACCGACCTGACGGGCAAGAAGGATGTGCTCACGGGTCTGAGGCATAGGACCGTCGGAAGCGGCAACAACCAGAATAGCGCCGTCCATCTGAGCAGCACCGGTAATCATGTTCTTGACGTAGTCAGCATGGCCCGGGCAGTCAACGTGTGCGTAGTGACGGCTTTCGGTTTCGTATTCGACGTGAGCGGTGTTAATCGTAATACCGCGAGCTTTTTCTTCAGGAGCTGCGTCGATCTGGTCGTAGGCTTTGGCTTCACCGCCGAACTTCTTGGAAAGAACGGTTGTGATAGCGGCTGTAAGGGTTGTCTTACCATGGTCAACGTGACCGATTGTGCCAACGTTTACATGGGGCTTAGTACGTTCGTACTTTTCTTTTGCCATTTTTAATCCTTAAATATTAAATAAAAGAACAGCGTTTAAAAATTACTTCGTTTTTGCTTCAATCACAGCTTCGGCAACGTTCTTCGGAGCTTCAGCGTAATGTTTGAATTCCATTGTGTAGGAAGCACGACCTTGAGTCAGAGAACGGAGCTGTGTAGCATAACCGAACATTTCAGACAGCGGAACTTCAGCCTTAACAGCTTTGCCTCCGCCGGGCAAGTCGTCCATACCCTGGATCACACCGCGGCGAGAAGAAAGGTCGCCCATGACGTCGCCCATCTTTTCTTCCGGGGTTTCAACTTCAACAGCCATGATCGGCTCAAGCAGAACCGGGCTGGCATTGCGCATACCTTCTTTGAAAGCCATAGAACCGGCCATCTTGAAGGCGTTTTCGTTAGAGTCCACTTCATGGTAAGAACCGAAGTGGAGTGTTGCCTTAACGTCAACAACCGGGTAACCGGCCAGAACACCGGACTTCATGGTGTCTTCGATACCCTTCTGAACGGCAGGAATGTATTCGCGGGGAACAACACCGCCCTTGATAGCATCGACGAACTCGTAGCCCTTGCCGGGGTTCGGTTCGAGCTTCAGAACAACGTGGCCGTACTGACCACGGCCGCCGGACTGCTTAACAAACTTAGCTTCGGCGTTCTCAACAGTAGAACGGATGGTTTCACGGTAGGCAACCTGAGGTTTGCCGACTGTGGCTTCAACGTTGAACTCACGACGCATACGGTCGACAAGAATGTCGAGGTGGAGCTCACCCATACCGGAAATAATGGTCTGACCGCTTTCTTCGTCAGTACGGACACGGAAAGACGGATCTTCCTGAGCCAGACGGTTAAGAGCGATACCCATTTTTTCCTGGTCGGCCTTAGTCTTGGGCTCAACAGCCTGAGAAATAACCGGTTCTGGGAATTCCATCTTTTCAAGGATGATCGGATGGTCGATAGCGCAGAGTGTATCGCCGGTGGTCACTTCTTTCAGACCGACGGCAGCTGCGATGTCGCCTGCGAGAACTTCCTTGATTTCTTTACGTTCGTTAGCGTGCATCTGCAGCAAACGACCGATACGTTCTTTCTTACCCTTGACGGAGTTCAGAACGGTGTCGCCGGAGTTAACAACGCCGGAGTACACGCGAAGGAAGGTCAGCTGACCGACGAACGGGTCAGTCATGATCTTGAAGGCAAGAGCGGAGAACGGCTCTTTATCATCAGCCTTACGACTAGCGACAGAATCGTCATCAGGATCAACACCTTGGACCGGAGGAATGTCAACCGGGCTTGGAAGCAGTTCAATAACAGCGTCAAGCATGCGCTGAACACCCTTGTTCTTGAACGCTGTACCGCAGAGCATCGGCTGAATTTCGTTGGCGATGGTACGCAGACGCAGACCCTTGTTGATGTCGGCCTCGGAGAGGTCGCCGTCGTTCAGGTACTTGTCCATCAGTTCTTCGTTAGCTTCGGCAGCAGCTTCAACCATGTTGCTGCGCCATTTTTCGGTTTCTTCAACCAGCTCGGCGGGAACGTCTTCGAATTTGAACTTCATGCCCTGAGAAGCTTCATCCCAAATGATGGCTTTTCTCTTGGCCAGATCGATAACGCCTTTGAAAGTGTCTTCAGCACCGATAGGAATAACGATAGGTACAGGATTAGCTTTCAGACGAGTCTTCATCTGATCGTAAACTTTGAAGAAGTTTGCGCCTGTACGGTCCATCTTGTTCACGAAAGCAAGACGGGGAACTTTGTATTTGTTAGCCTGACGCCAAACAGTTTCGGATTGAGGCTGGACACCGCCGACAGCACAGTAAACCATGCAGGCACCGTCCAGAACACGCATGGAACGTTCAACTTCAACAGTGAAGTCAACGTGTCCCGGGGTATCAATAATGTTGATACGGTGTTCGGGATGGTTCATGTCCATACCGCGCCAGAAAGCAGTAGTAGCAGCGGAGGTAATCGTAATGCCGCGTTCCTGTTCCTGTTCCATCCAGTCCATGGTCGCAGCGCCATCGTGCACTTCGCCAATCTTGTGATTAACGCCGGTGTAGAACAGAATGCGTTCCGTGGTGGTTGTTTTGCCCGCGTCGATGTGCGCGGAAATGCCGATATTGCGATAACGCTCAATCGGAGTTTTGCGAGCCATGTTTCTATCCTCTGATAATGGGGAGAGCCCGCCGGGCCTCCCCTATTGAAAAAGAAATTAGTTAAAACGGAAGTGAGAGAAGGCCTTGTTGGCTTCAGCCATACGATGAACTTCTTCACGCTTCTTCATAGCACCGCCGCGGCCTTCAGAGGCGTCGATAAGCTCGCCGGCCAAGCGGAGCGGCATAGATTTTTCACTTCTGCCCTTAGCAGCTTCACGCAGCCAGCGCATGGCCAGAGCCATACGACGGACAGGTCTAACTTCGACCGGAACCTGGTAGTTGGCACCGCCGACACGGCGGGACTTAACTTCAACCAGCGGACGAACATTGTTCAAAGCGTTTGTGAACACTTCGAGGGGATCTTTACCAGACTTGTTCTGGATTTCTTCCAAAGCGCCATACACGATGCGTTCTGCAACGGCTTTCTTGCCGTCAAGCATGATCATGTTGACGAATTTGGTGATCTCAACGGAACCGAATTTAGGATCCGGGAGAACTTCACGTTTAGGTACTTCGCGACGACGGGGCATGTTTACCTCAGTTTTGTCTTCAGTCAAATAATTTGAAAATGCATTTCCATCATGAAAATGCGACTTACTCGGTCATAAAAAGAGACCGTTACCGGGTGCGATCCGGTATTAAGCCTGTTTAGGACGCTTTGCGCCGTATTTAGAACGAGATTGCTTACGATCCTTGACACCCTGAGTATCAAGAGAGCCGCGGACGACGTGGTAACGAACGCCCGGCAAGTCCTTCACACGACCGCCGCGAATCAAAACGACGCTGTGTTCCTGAAGATTGTGGCCTTCACCTCCGATATAGGAGATGACTTCAAAGCCGTTGGTCAGGCGCACCTTGGCAACTTTACGAAGAGCGGAGTTCGGCTTCTTCGGAGTTGTTGTGTAAACACGGGTGCAGACACCGCGTTTCTGCGGGCAGTTGTTGAGCGCAGGGCTCTTGCTCTTTTCAATAGCTCTCTCGCGAGGCTTACGCACTAATTGGTTAATGGTCGGCATAAAGTCCGTATCCGAAACGATTAGAAAAACCACTCTTTTGACGGAGTGGAGGTTAATAAAAAACTTTAAGGAAAATGCGCGGACTCTGCGCGAAAGGACGTGCTGCACGGCAGCCGAGAAAGAGCGCAGAAACCCGGGCGGGATTCCGAAAAGTTCCGCATTATTGCGCAAATTCAACCAATTGTCAAACTTTTCTATTTGGCTGAATAGGTTAGCAATTGTATTCAGCGTTTTTCAAAAACCAAAAAAGCGGCCTTTCAGCCGCTTTTTGGAGGAGTTAAAACCTAATTAGTTGTGATAGCTTTTGCTCTCACCGGTCACTTCTGCTTCGGGAATCGCAGGAACATCGCTCACGATGTTCTCGTTTCCGACATAAGCTTCGGAAGTTTCGATCTCATTGTCGTACTTGAAAGCATCGCGGTCGTGTCTGGCTCTGTGATAGGCCAAACCGGTACCGGCAGGAATCAAGCGGCCGACAATCACGTTTTCCTTCAGGCCGCGCAGTTCATCACGTTTGCCCATGATGGCTGCTTCGGTAAGCACTCGGGTCGTTTCCTGGAAGGAAGCGGCAGAGATGAAGGAGTCCGTAGACAAGCTGGCCTTGGTAATACCAAGAAGCAGATTGTCGTAAGTGGCGGGACGCTTGTTCTCGGCAAGAGCTTTTTCGTTCTCATCGAGCATTTCACTGCGTTCGACCTGTTCACCGGTGATGAACTTGGTGTCGCCCGGATCGGTAATGACAACGCGGCGAAGCATCTGGCGAACAATCACTTCAATATGTTTGTCGCTGATCTTCACACCCTGCAGACGGTACACAGCCTGGACTTCGTCAACAATGTAGCGAGCCAGAGCTTCGATACCCTGAAGTCTCAGGATGTCATGCGGATCGGCAGGACCGTCAACAATGACTTCGCCCTGGTGAACCACCTGACCGTCGTGAACCAGAATGTCCTTATCCTTAGGAATAAGAAATTCATGATCCTGACCCTGGGTGTCAGTAATGATCAGACGCTGTTTGCCCTTGGTTTCCTTACCGAAGGTAACGGTACCGCTTGCCTCGGCAAGAATACCTGCGTCCTTCGGAGAGCGGGCTTCGAAGAGCTCGGCAACACGCGGCAGACCGCCGGTAATGTCTCGAGTCTTCTGGCTTTCCGTCGGAATTCTGGCAAGCACGTCACCGACCTTGGCTTCGTCACCGTCATGAACGATGATGAGAGCGCCGACCGGCAGCTGAATGCTCACAGGATGCTCGGTGCCCGGAATCTTAACGGGCTCGTTGTTGGCATCGAGGAACTGAATCAGCGGCTTGCCGATCTTGCTGGAAGAAGAGTGCTTAGCGTCGATAACGACCAAAGAGCTCAAGCCGGTAACTTCGTCCACCTGGCTCTTAACCGTGACGTTGTCGATAACGTTGGCAAAGCGAACTTTACCTGCGTATTCGGTAACGATCGGACGAGTCATCGGATCCCAGTTGGCAAGTTCGGTTCCGATTTCAACCTGCTGACCATCGGATGCAAGGAGGTTGGCGCCGTAAGGAATCTTATGACGTTCTCTCTCGCGGCCGTTCGGACCTTCGATCACGATTTCGCCGGAGCGGGAAATCACAACCTTGTTGCCCTTCTCACCGGTCACATAGCGCATAGAGCTTGTGAAGCGAATCGTGCCGGCAGACTTCGTAACGACGTTGCTGGCAACAGCTGTACGGCTAGCAGCACCACCGATGTGGAACGTACGCATGGTCAGCTGAGTACCCGGTTCACCAATGGACTGGGCGGCGATAACACCGACAGCCTCACCGGCGTTAACGAGCTTGCCGCGGCCGAGATCGCGGCCGTAGCACTTGGCGCAAAGACCGTAGCGTGTTTCGCAGGTAAGCGGAGTACGGATCTTGACTTCGTCAATGCCGAGCTTCGTGATGAGTTCGACGTCGTCTTCTTCGAGCAGATGACCGGCCGGAAAGATTTCTTCCTGGGTATCCGGGTTGATAACCGGATCAGCCGTCACGCGGCCCAGAATACGGTCAGCCAGACTTTCGGTCACTTCACCGCCTTCAACCAAGGCTTTCATCAGAACGCCCTGATGGGTTCCGCAGTCGTCTTCTGTAACAACCAAGTCCTGGGTCACGTCAACCAAACGACGTGTCAGATAACCGGAATTAGCCGTCTTCAAAGCCGTATCAGCCAGACCCTTACGAGCACCGTGGGTAGACACGAAGTACTGCAGAACGTTCAGACCTTCACGGAAGTTCGCGGTAATCGGAGTCTCAATAATGGAGCCGTCCGGCTTAGCCATCAAACCACGCATACCGGCCAGCTGACGGATCTGAGTTGCAGAACCACGGGCACCGGAGTCCGCCATCATGTAGATGGAGTTGAAGGATTCCTGAGTTGTCTTGTTGCCGTGACGGTCGATAACAGGTTCGTTGGAGATTTCATCCATCATCACCTTACCGACTTTTTCTGTCGTACGGCCCCAAATATCAACCACCTTGTTATAGCGTTCGCCGGCAGTCACCAAACCGGAAGTGTACTGAGCATCGATCTCTTTGACTTCCTGTTCGGCTTCGTGAACGATCTCGTTCTTCTGTTCTGGAACGATCATGTCGTCGATAGCAATCGACAGACCGCCGATGGTAGCGAGGTGGTAGCCGCGCTGCATCAGTTTGTCGGCGAAGATCACGGTTTCACGCAGACCACAACGGCGGAAAGCCATGTTAATCAGCTTGGCGATCTCTTTCTTCTTGAGGGTCTTGTTCAAAACGGAGAACGGCAGGCCCGGAGGAAGAATTTCGGAAAGAAGCGCACGGCCGACGGTGGTTTCGTAACGAACCAGCTTCGGTGTCTTTTCACCGGTTTCCTTGTTGACGTCAAATTCTTTAACGCGAACGGTGCAGCGTGTCTGGAGCTCGACAACCTTGTTGGCCAAAGCGCGTTCAACTTCGCCGATATCGGCAAAGAACATGCCTTCGCCCTTTCCGTTGATACGGGAACGAGTCGAATAGTACAAGCCCAACACGATGTCCTGAGACGGAACGATCGAAGGATCGCCGTTGGCAGGGAACAGCACGTTGTTGGAAGCCAGCATCAGAGAACGGGCTTCAAGCTGTGCCTCTAAGGAAAGAGGTACGTGAACAGCCATCTGGTCGCCGTCGAAGTCAGCGTTGAATGCTGCGCAGACCAACGGATGCAGCTGAATGGCTTTGCCTTCAATCAGAAGCGGTTCGAACGCCTGAATACCGAGACGGTGCAGCGTAGGCGCACGGTTCAGCATCACAGGATGTTCGTAAATGACTTCTTCAAGGATGTCCCAAACGACCGGATCCTGATTCTCAACCATCTTCTTGGCAGCCTTGATTGTCGGAGCCAGACCGCGCAGTTCAAGCTTGTTGAAGATAAACGGTTTGAAGAGCTCAAGAGCCATCAGTTTCGGCAGACCGCACTGATGCAGTTTCAGGTACGGACCGACGGTAATAACGGAACGGCCGGAGTAGTCAACACGTTTACCCAACAGGTTCTGACGGAAGCGGCCGCCCTTACCTTTGATCATGTCTGCCAAAGACTTCAGCGGACGCTTGGAAGGACCGGTCATGGCTTTGCCGCGGCGGCCGTTGTCCAGCAGAGAGTCAACGGCTTCCTGCAGCATACGCTTTTCGTTGCGGACGATGATGTCCGGAGCTTTAAGCTCAAGAAGTCGTTTCAGACGGTTGTTACGGTTGATCACGCGGCGATAGAGGTCGTTCAGATCGCTTGTGGCGAAACGGCCGCCGTCGAGCGGAACCAGCGGACGAAGATCCGGCGGAAGAACCGGAAGAACATCCATAACCATCCACTCAGGCTTAATGCCGGAGCGCTGGAAGCCTTCGAGAACTTTCAGACGCTTGGCAATCTTCTTGACCTTAGCTTCGCTGGTAGTTTCGGAAAGCTCTCTGCGGAGATCCTCGACTTCTTCGTCAATGTTGATAGTAGCCAGAAGCTCTTTAATGGCTTCAGCACCCATCATGGCCTTGAATTCGTCACCGTATTCTTCGGTCTTGGCCATGTAGTCGTCTTCGGTCATGAGCTGGCCTCTGCGCAGCTCGGTCATGCCGGGATCAACAACGATATAGGCTTCGAAATACAAGACGCGTTCGATATCACGCAGAGGGATATCGAGAACCATACCCATGCGGGACGGAAGGCTCTTCAAGAACCAAATGTGCGCAACAGGGCTGGCCAGTTCAATGTGGCCCATGCGTTCGCGGCGGACTTTGGAAAGTGTGACTTCAACGCCGCACTTCTCGCAGACGATACCCTGATGTTTCAGGCGCTTGTATTTGCCGCAAAGACATTCGTAGTCCTTAATCGGTCCGAAAATCTTTGCGCAGAACAGGCCGTCGCGTTCGGGTTTGAACGTACGGTAGTTAATTGTCTCAGGCTTCTTTACTTCACCGTAAGACCAAGAACGAATCTTTTCCGGGGAAGCAATGCCGATCTTGATCGCGTCAAACGGCTCATTCTCTTTATTTGTCTTAAAGAGAGAGTTAAAAGCTTTCATCATTTTTTAGAAGATTCCTTATCACGGTCTAAATCAATGTCAATGCCCAGAGAGCGGATTTCCTTAACGAGAACGTTGAAGGATTCCGGCATTCCGGCGTCGATCACGTGATCGCCCTTGACAATGTTTTCGTAGAGCTTTGTACGTCCCGTCACGTCGTCAGACTTAACAGTAAGCATTTCCTGCAGGACATAGCTGGCACCGTAAGCTTCAAGCGCCCAGACTTCCATTTCACCGAAACGCTGACCGCCGAACTGAGCTTTACCGCCGAGAGGCTGCTGTGTAACCAGAGAGTACGGACCGGTAGAACGAGCATGCATCTTGTCGTCGACCAAGTGGTGCAGTTTCAGATAGTGCATCACGCCGACGGTAACAGGACGGTCAAATGCGTCGCCGGTGCGTCCGTCAAAGAGCTGGGCCTGAGTCTTGGAAGGAGTCAGGTGCAGTTTCTTCGCGGTTTCTTCCGGGAAGGCAAGGTTGAGCATCTCACGGATGTCGCTTTCGCTTGCGCCGTCGAACACGGGGGTTGCGAACGGAACACCCTTCTTCAGGTGTTTAGCCAGATCGATGATTTCGTCATCGGTCAGAGAATCAAAGTCTTCCTTCTTACCGCTGCTCTTGTTGTAAATCGTGTTCAAGAACTCACGGATCTCTGCGACCTGCTTGTTGCGCTCGTGCTTGAGCATTTCAGCAATTCTCCAGCCCAAACCGAAAGCAGCCCAGCCCAAGTGAACTTCAAGAACCTGACCGATGTTCATTCGGGAAGGCACGCCCAGCGGGTTCAGAACAATGTCAACAGGTCTGCCGTCGGCCATGAAAGGCATATCTTCGACACGAGTGATGCGGGAAACCACACCCTTGTTGCCGTGACGACCGGCCATCTTGTCACCGGGCTGCAGACGACGCTTAACAGCTAGATAAACCTTGACCATCTTCTGAACGCCTGTCGGCAGTTCGTCGCCCTGAGTCAGTTTCTTGCGTTTTTCGTTCCAAGCTTCGTCGAACTCTTTACGTTTGGCTTCCAAGGAAATGCGGACTTCTTCGATCTGCTTCTGCAGCTCTTCGTCAGCCATACGGATGTCAAACCACTTGTGAACATTGAGGCCGTCGAGGTATTCCTTAGTGACTTTCTTGCCCTTGCCTAAGCCGTCGGGACCGCCCTGAGCAACATTGCCGATCAGCTGACGAGCCAGACGTTCGAAAGCATCGCGCTCAACAATTCTCAGCTGGTCATTCAGGTTAGTGCGGTAACGCTTCAGTTCATCGTCAATGATGGACTGGGCGCGTTTGTCGCGTTCGATGCCTTCACGTGTGAAGACCTGAACGTCGATAACGGTACCGACCATGCCGCTCGGGACGCGCAGAGAAGTATCCTTAACGTCGCTGGCTTTTTCACCGAAGATGGCGCGAAGCAGTTTCTCTTCCGGAGTCAGTGTAGTTTCTCCCTTCGGAGTCACTTTACCAACCAGAACGTCACCGGCCTTGACTTCAGCACCGATGTAAACGATGCCGGATTCGTCGAGACGGTTGATCTGGTTTTCGCTCAGATTCGAAATATCGCGCGTAATTTCTTCGCTGCCGAGTTTGGTATCACGGGCCTGAACAGAAAGCTCTTCAATGTGGATGGAAGAATAACGGTCATCAGCAACCACTTTTTCGCTCACCATCACAGAGTCTTCGTAGTTGTATCCGTTCCACGGCATGAAGGCAACGATCATATTCTGACCTAATGCCAGTTCGCCGAGATCGGTCGAAGCACCGTCAGCAATCACGTCGCCCTTGGCGATATGGTCGCCGGGGTTGACGATAGGACGCTGGTTGATATTCGTACCCTGGTTGGAACGTGTAAATTTCTGAAGGTTGTAAATGTCCACACCAACTCTGCCGGGGACGTTTTCTTCGTCATTTACACGAACAACGATACGGTTGGCGTCGACGTAGTCAACAACACCGCCGCGCTCTGCCTGAACAGTCGTACCGGAGTCAACCGCAACCGTTCTTTCGATGCCCGTACCGACAACAGGTTTTTCCGGACGGAGACAGGGAACGCCCTGACGCTGCATGTTGGAACCCATCAAAGCACGGTTCGCGTCATCGTGTTCCAGGAACGGAATCAGGGAAGCAGCAACGGAAACGATCTGTGCCGGAGCCACGTCCATGTACTGAACGCGTTCGGGACGCATCAGGACGAATTCGCCTTTATCACGGCAGCTGACGAGCTCGTCGCTCAGGTTGCCCTTGTCATCGATGGAAGCGTTAGCCTGAGCAATAATGTAGTTGCCTTCATCGATTGCAGAGAGGTAGGCGATTTCGTTGGTTACGTGACCGTCGATCACTTTTCTGTACGGAGTCTCAAGGAAACCGTAGTCGTTCAGACGTGCATAAAGAGCCAGAGAGTTAATCAAACCGATGTTCGGACCTTCAGGCGTTTCAATCGGGCAGACACGACCGTAGTGAGTCGGATGCACGTCTCGAACTTCGAAGCCTGCGCGCTCACGAGTCAGGCCGCCCGGGCCCAATGCGGAAATACGACGCTTGTGCGTGATTTCAGACAGCGGGTTGGTCTGATCCATGAACTGGCTCAGCTGAGAAGAACCGAAGAAGTCGCGAATAGCTGCGCTGATCGGTTTGCTGTTGATCAGGTCATGCGGCATCAGATTGTCGGATTCGGCCTGTCCCAAACGTTCACGAACCGCACGCTCGACACGAACAAGACCGGAACGGAACTGGTTTTCTGTCAATTCACCGACACAGCGGACGCGACGATTGCCCAAGTGGTCAATATCGTCAACCTGGCCTTCGCCGTTGCGAAGCTGAACGATAGCCTTCATCGTATCGATGATGTCTTCCGGTTCAAGCGTCATCGGACCGGTTTCGGTACCGCGGTTGAAGCGGGAATTAATCTTCATGCGGCCGACGCGGGACAGATCGTATGTTTCGGGATCGAAGAACAGACGACGGAACAATGTCTCAACAGCTTCTTCTGTAGGCGGTTCGCCCGGACGCATCATGCGGTAGATCGCAATACGTGCGGACAGCTGATCAGGAGTTTCGTCCAGTCTCAGAGTGTCGGAAATGTACGGACCGCGGTTCAGTTCGTTGATGTACAGCGTATCGAAAGAATCGATGCCGTGCTCGCGGATCTTCTCAAGAAGTTCCGGAGTAATTTCATCGTTGGCGTTGGCCACGACTTCACCGGAATCTTCGTCATACAGATTCGTAGCGATGACCTTACCGATGAGGTTGTCAAGCGGAACCGGAAGTTCGGTAATGCCGAGCTTTTCGATTTCACGAACGTGACGGGCATTGATACGCTTATCCTTGGCAACAATAACTTTGCCTTCCGGATCTTTAATATCAAAAGCGGCAATTTCACCGCGGAGACGAGACGGAATGATCTCGAGCGTGGCGCCGTCCTGGGTCAGTGTGTAGTGATCGAATTCGTAGAACTGCTTCAGAATGCTTTCCGGTGTCATGCCCAATGCTTTGAGCATGATGGTTCCGGGCATCTTGCGGCGACGGTCGATACGGAAGTGAAGAATGTCTTTCGCATCGAATTCAAAGTCGAGCCAAGAGCCGCGGTACGGAATAATACGGGCGCTGAACAGCAGTTTTCCGGAGCTGTGTGTCTTGCCGCGATCGTGCTCAAAAAATACGCCCGGAGAACGATGAAGCTGAGATACAATAACGCGCTCGGTACCGTTGATGATGAAAGATCCTTTTTTCGTCATCAAAGGGATTTCACCCATGTAAACTTCTGACTCGCGGATCTCTTTTACAGTAGACTGCTTGGGTTGGTCCCTGTCGAAAATAACAAGACGGACTTTTGCTCTGAGGCGAGAGCAATAATTCAGTCCGCGAAGCTGACATTCAGAGACATCAAAGACAGGATCGTCTAAAATATATTCCTGAAATTCAAGCCTGGCTAAACCGTTGTGGCTGACGATAGGGAAGATGGATTTAAATGCACCCTGCAAACCTTCATCACGGCGCTCTGCAGCGGGAACATCTGCCTGCAAAAATTCGTGATAGGAATGCAACTGCGTTTCCAGTAGGGAAGGCACTTCAAGTACGCTCGGACGCTTGGCAAAGCTTTTCCGAATACGCTTCTTTTCAGTGAACGAGTACGACATGAACGCTCCGTTCGAAAGAGAAAAAAAGAAAATTCCCCAAAAGCAATAACAGACACGAATAGCCACGCCGAGCCCTCACCAGGGCCCAATGCGCGGCAAAACTCAAATTGTCTAAATTATGCTCCTGCAGAAGACTTTGGCTGGATCATACTGAATGACCCACTCAAAGTTTTCCGATAGGAAAAAAACAAGGCTCCAAATATGGAGCCTTGCAGTATAACTGAAAAATTACTTCAGTTCAACCTTGGCGCCAGCGGCTTCCAGTTTCTTCTGGGCTTCTTCAGCGTCAGCCTTGGCAAGGCCTTCCTTAACAGTCTTAGGAGCGCCGTCGACGAGGTCTTTGGCTTCCTTCAGGCCGAGTCCGGTCAGTTCACGGACAGCCTTAATAACCTGAACCTTGTTAGCGCCGATTTCTTTCAGAACGACGTCGAATTCGGATTTTTCTTCAGCAGGAGCAGCAGCGCCACCGGCAGGGGCAGCAACAGCAACAGCAGCTGCAGCAGCGGAAACACCGAATTTTTCTTCCATCATTTTGATGAGTTCGGAAACTTCGAGAACGGACATGGACGCAATTGCGTCAAGGATTTCTTCTTTGGACAAAGCCATTTTGGTAACTCCAATACGTTGTGTAACTAAAAATTAAAACTTACAAAATCAGGCAGCAGCCTGTTCTTTGGCATCGCGCACTGCAGCAAGAGTTCTGACGAAACGTGCGGGAACTTCGTTGAGCGTACGAACGAACTTAGCAACCGGTTCGTTCATCGTGGCCATCAACTTAGCCAGCAATTCATCGCGGCTCGGCATTGTGGCAAGTTTTTCAACGCCGGCAACGTCAAGGACGTTGTTGGGCATTGCACCAGCCTTAATAACGAGCTGCGGGTTTGTCTTGGCAAAGTTAGCCATGACCTTGGCAGGAGCCACAGGGTCAGCAGAAAAACCGTAAAGAAGGGGTCCGACAAACTGATCGGACAAGCCTTCGAACGGAGTGTCTTTGACGGCACGGCGTGCTAAGGTGTTTTTCAAAACGCGCAACTGAACACCATTCTCACGTGCTTCTTTACGGAGTTTGGTGGCTGCATCTACGGTCAGCCCACGGTATTCGGCAATAACAAGACCTTCGGTACCAGCGATGATTTCGCTGATCTCTTTGATCATGTCAGCCTTTTCTTGTCTATTAAGACCCATGGTCTGCTCCACTCAGAGGTGCTGCTTTCACAGCACCGGTTCAAAATAACCGGCTCACTCCGAGAGTTCCAAGGAATCTATCCGTCAGGACACACAACGCTTGTTCTCTCTTCGGTTGCCATCTACGCTGGTTTTCCGCTTCGGGATATTAAGAATGACACATTCGCCAGCGGTCTTTGACGGCTACAGCCCAGAGGCTGTAACCCAAAGTCCTTTACTTGGGCTTGCGCCCGGTTTCGGATTGCTCCGAAACGAAATTAGTTCAATGTCTGAACGTCAACCTTGACACCGGGACCCATTGTCGAACTAACCGCAACTTTACGAATATAAACGCCCTTCGTAGAAGCGGGTTTGATCTTGTTCAGCTGCTCAATGAGGGCCTTGATGTTCGTAAGAAGCTGTTCAACTTCGAAGGAAGCACGACCGACAGGAGCGTGAATGATACCGGCTTTGTCAGCACGGAACTGAACCTGACCGGCCTTAGCGTTCTTAACAGCCTGAGCAACGTTCGGTGTAACAGTACCGACTTTCGGGTTCGGCATTAAGCCGCGCGGGCCGAGGATCTGACCTAACTGACCGACAACACGCATTGCTGCGGGTTCAGCGATCACAACATCGAAATCCATCTTGCCGCCTTTGATTTCGTGAGCTAAATCTTCCATACCGACGATATCGGCACCGGCTTCTTTAGCAGCTTCTGCAGCAGCGCCCTGGGCGAAAACTGCAACACGAACTGTCTTGCCTGTACCGGCAGGCATAACGACAGAACCGCGGACAGCCTGATCGCTCTTACGAGGATCGATGCCGAGCTGAACAGCGATATCAACGGATTCGTTGAACTTGGCATTGGCAAGAGCTTTGACGAGTTCGACAGCTTCATTCAAAGCGTAGAACTTCTGGGCTTCAACTTTGCTCTTGTTCTCTTTTTCGCGTTTGCTGATCTTTGCCATTATTTCACTCCTTCAACGGTGATACCCATGGAACGAGCGCTTCCGGCGATAGTGCGAACCGCGGCGTCCATATCGGCAGCTGTAAGGTCAGGCATCTTGGTCTTAGCGATCTCTTCAGCCTGAGCACGTGTAATCTTGCCGACTTTGTCTGTATGCGGACGGGCAGAACCCTTCTGAATCTTTGCAGCCTTCTTGATCAGGATGGTGGCCGGAGGAGTCTTCATCACGAAGGTGAAGCTCTTGTCGGCGTAAGCCGTGATCACGACAGGGATAGGAAGACCCGGTTCAACGCCTTGTGTTTTTGCGTTGAAGGCCTTGCAGAATTCCATAATGTTCAAGCCGCGCTGACCCAGAGCCGGACCGATAGGTGGCGAGGGATTAGCCTTACCGGCAGGAACCTGAAGCTTAATAAAGCCTACAATTTTCTTTGCCATTTATTTTCCTTACGGGTAGACGCTTCGGCAATGAAGCTCCCCGAGGTAAAGAGTCCATAAAAATAAGAGGTTTCCTGCTCGGACTCTCAGGCAGAAAACCGATATTCTTTAAGCCTTCTCGACTTCGTTGAAAGCAAGTTCAACGGGAGTGTCGCGGCCGAAGATCGATACCATAACACGAAGTCTGTTCTTGTCATAGTTCACTTCTTCGATTATTCCGTTAAAGTCTGTAAACGGACCGTTCTTGATGCGAACAGAACCGCCGACTTCAAATTCGACACGAGGTCTGGGAGCCTCGGAACCGGCTTCCATTTTGCTCTTGATGGCTTCAATGTCCTTAGCAGGCAGCGGAGACGGCTTGTTTGCACTGCCGCCCAGGAAGCCCGTAATTCTAGCCGTATTTTTGACGAGATGCCAAGTCTCGTCGTTCATGATCATTTTGACGAAGATGTAGCCCGAGTACATACGGCGGGTGGAAACACGCTTTTTGCCGTTTTTCACCTCGGAGATGTCCTCTGTCGGAACCAAAATCTCTTCGAAACAATCCTGCAGTCCCTCACGAGCAATTCTCTCTCTCAGAGCAGACTCGGCACTCTTCTCCATTCCGGAATAAGTGTGCACAACGTACCATTTCATATCGGACATTTTCAACTCTCTTTAGATCAGAGAAAGAAGGACATCGTAAAGAAGAAACTCGATGAGTTTGTCAACGATGAAAAGGAAGAAGGCAATCACGACCACGAAGGCACAGACAATACCGGTAGTATTGATCGTTTCCTTTCTGGTCGGCCAAACAACTCTTCTCAGTTCTTCGTAGGAGGCCTTGCAGTACTTGGCAAATTCTTTGCCGGGTGCGCTGAACCAACCTAAAACAACGCCGACGACTAAGCTGCCGATCAAAATACCCACGCGAATACCGGTAGGTTGTTCCGCCAGTAAGGCAAAAGCAAAAACTCCGCTTACTGCAATAAGGATAGCAATCGCCATCAAAAGGACGCCGCCTTTTGATTCTGTTGCCGGTGTTGCGTTTTGCGTACTCATTTACTGTTTCCGTGAAATCAAACCGCGACCCTAAGGCCGCGGTTCGTTTTTGGTGGCAGGGGCAGAAGGAATCGAACCCTCAACCTACGGTTTTGGAGACCGTCGCTCTGCCAATTGAGCTATACCCCTAAAAATCTTTTATTAGCCGACGATCTTAGAAACAACGCCGGCACCGACTGTGTGGCCGCCTTCACGAATAGCGAAGCGGAGGCCTTCTTCCATAGCAATCGGAGCAATCAGCTTAACGTCCATACGGATGTTGTCGCCGGGCATAACCATTTCAACGCCTTCCGGCAGTTCGATCGTTCCGGTAACGTCAGTTGTACGGAAGTAGAACTGAGGACGATAGCCTTTGAAGAACGGTGTGTGACGGCCGCCTTCTTCCTTAGTCAGAACGTAAACTTCTGCCTGGAATTCGGTGTGCGGAGTGATCGTGCCGGGTTTGGCAAGAACCTGACCGCGTTCGACGTCTTCACGCTTTGTACCGCGGAGCAGAACACCGATATTGTCACCGGCCTGACCCTGATCAAGCAGCTTACGGAACATTTCGACGCCCGTGCAGGTTGTCTTCTGAGTCGGACGGATACCGACGATTTCGAGTTCGTCGCCGACTTTGACGATACCGCGTTCAACACGGCCGGTAACAACGGTACCGCGGCCGGAGATGGAGAACACGTCTTCAACCGGCATAAGGAACGGCTGGTCGATAGCACGTTCCGGAGTCGGGATGTAGCTGTCGAGTGTGTCGGCAAGCTTCAGGATGGATTCTTCACCCATCGGGCCTTTGTCGCCGTCGAGAGCCATACGAGCAGAACCCTTGATGATAGGAATATCGTCGCCGGGGAAGTCGTAGTTGCTCAGGAGTTCGCGAACTTCCATTTCAACCAGTTCAAGCAGTTCTTCGTCATTGACGAGGTCGCACTTGTTCAGGTAAACGATGATGTAGGGAACACCGACCTGACGGGCAAGAAGGATGTGCTCACGGGTCTGAGGCATAGGACCGTCGGAAGCGGCAACAACCAGAATAGCGCCGTCCATCTGAGCAGCACCGGTAATCATGTTCTTGACGTAGTCAGCATGGCCCGGGCAGTCAACGTGTGCGTAGTGACGGCTTTCGGTTTCGTATTCGACGTGAGCGGTGTTAATCGTAATACCGCGAGCTTTTTCTTCAGGAGCTGCGTCGATCTGGTCGTAGGCTTTGGCTTCACCGCCGAACTTCTTGGAAAGAACGGTTGTGATAGCGGCTGTAAGGGTTGTCTTACCATGGTCAACGTGACCGATTGTGCCAACGTTTACATGGGGCTTAGTACGTTCGTACTTTTCTTTTGCCATGTCTAGCTCCTGAGTGCCTGTCAACGGACAAGCTTAAATGAATAAAATTTAATGGTGCCCATGATGCGGATCGAACGCATGACCTCTCCCTTACCAAGGGAGTGCTCTACCACTGAGCCACATGGGCGGCACTGGAGCGGGTGAAGGGAATCGAACCCTCGTCGTAAGCTTGGAAGGCTTCTGCTCTACCATTGAGCTACACCCGCTCAAACAGAAAGCGTTCGAGCCGAACGCTTTTGTTGGAAATCTTATGGTGGAGGGGGATGGATTCGAACCATCGTAGGCGTAAGCCAACAGATTTACAGTCTGCCCCCTTTAGCCACTCGGGCACCCCTCCGGAGGAAATGCGCATTCTACATGATTAAAAGATATTTGACAATTGGCCTGCGACTCCGGCCAATAAACAGATCCAGCCGGCATTCATTAAATGGCTGATCCACGGGCGTTTCGCACGTTCTTTCTGTCTCAGCTTTTCGATAGCAGCTTCTCTTTTTGCCGGGTCTGAAATGTAAGCCAATATCGCCAGTTCCGTGCTCCTAAAGCACATGCCGATAAAGACGAGCGACAGGCCGAGGTCACCGACAGCTTCGGCAACATAGCCGTCAGAAAAGCCAGCCGCTGCCTTTCCCATCATTCCTGCAGAAAACAGATATAAGGCAGTACGCCAAAATACGGCGATCTTGGATTCGGAGATCGGTGTTTTTGTCGGTTGTTGTATGCCAGGCATTAGATTATTTCTCTTTTTTTATTTCTTCTACTTCGATGACTTCAGCGTCAACCGCCTGAGTCTTATTCCACTTCTTGGGAACGATCGACGTCCTCGCCGACGCGTCGTAATAGTCGCCGGGGTTGTCCTCGGCGTAAGTCCTTCCGCCCTGGAAAAAGCCGAAGACTTTACTGCTGAGCCAGATGAGGCAGGAAAGTGCAAACACACCGATAAGTACCGCACCTACAACCGGAAGAATAAACATAGCGCCCAAAAATATGAGCGCAATGATCAAGCCGGCCCAAATGAGTTTGGAAATAGGATAACGCACGAACTCTCCCCTTCTTATTAACTTAGCGGCAACCTCTTTGAGGTTATGCGGATTCTTACTCCACGCCCCTAATATATTACTAATTAGATTTGCTACAAAGCAAAACTCATCAAAACTGAAAGACGTTGTAAAAATTTGTGGGCTTCCTCCCCGCCCATTCTCTTCTTTTCCGGTTGGAAAACCGCCGTCAAAGGTTTGATTCCGACTAACGAAAACCCTTTAAAGACTAGGTTTTTCTCGACTTGACAGCTCACAGCGCTAAAAGCAGCCGCTATATTTAGAGGTATACTCCACAGACTATGTATTGTGGCCGAACTATTCGGTTTTACAGAGGATTTCAATGACAGATAATAAATTAATGGTTCTTCCTGATGTCCAGTCTTCGGCTGACAGAAGAAATATTCCCATTCGTCGCGTCGGCGTCAAAGGGATCCGAACCCCTATTCTGGTAAAAAGCCAGAGCGGCGCACAGCACACTGTGGCCGATGTCGAAATGTATGTTTCCCTGCCCGCAGACAAGAAGGGGACCCACATGTCCAGATTCTGGACCCTGCTCGGCGGCATCAATAAGCCTTTCGCTCCCCAGATGATGGTCGAAGTCATGCAGGAAATGCTTGCTTCCCTGAAGTCTGACGGCGGCTATATCCGCTTGGCCTTCCCCTTCTTCATGGAAAAATCCGCTCCCGTCTCCCATCTTCAGAGCACAATGGACTACGACGTGGTTCTGACTGCCGAATGTGCAGACGGAAAGATTACCGTGACTCAGGAAGTCATTGCTCCGGTCACCAGCCTTTGCCCCTGTAGCAAGGAAATCAGTAAGTACGGCGCACACAACCAGCGCTCTCACGTTTCAATCACTGCGGAACTCGAAACGAACTTCCCCATTGAAAAGCAGATTGAAATGATTGAGAGCTGCGCCTCCTGCCAGGTTTGGGGTCTGCTGAAACGTTCCGACGAGAAATACGTCACGGAACACGCCTATGAAAATCCGAAGTTTGTCGAAGACCTCGTTCGTGACGTCGCCATCAGATGCCAGGACGAACCGGCAATTCTTGCCTTCACGGTCGAGGCAGAAAACTTTGAATCGATTCATAACCACTCTGCCTTTGCTTCCCTGCACTTTGACAAGAGACAAACGGCGGAATAATCCTGCTCTGATTAGGAAATAGGTCTTTTATGCTTGCCTCACAGAAAACCAAAATCACCGAGCTTTTCAAGAATGCTCTGGCGGCCGTCGGTGCTCCGGAGAACACCAAAATTGTTCTCGAGCGCCCCAAACAGCAGAGCCACGGTGACATTGCCTGCACAGTGGCGCTCCAATGTGCAAAAGCCATGAAGCAGCCTCCGAGAGTCATTGCGGAAAAACTGGTCGAAGAGCTTCGAAAAGAAACCGCCGACTCCGAGATGTTTTCTGCCATTGAGATTGCCGGCCCCGGATTCATCAATCTCAAACTCGCACCCTTTCTTAAGCAGGATGTCGTTCGAGAAATTTTGAAAGAGGGTCCGGCCTACGGCTGCTCCGATGCGCACACCGGTGAGTCCATTCTCCTGGAATACGTTTCGGCTAACCCGACCGGACCTCTTCATTTGGGCCATGCAAGACAGGGCGCACTAGGCGATGTCCTCTCTCGTATGCTCAAGAGTCAGGGCTGGACGGTCACGCGTGAGTTTTACTACAACGATGCCGGCAACCAGATTCATAACCTTGCCATCAGCGTTCAGGCACGCTGCTACGAACTCCAAAACAAACCGTTCGAGTTCCCTGAAGACGGCTACAAGGGTGCTTATGTTCTTGACATCGCTCAGGACTTTCTCGCCAAGAAACCGATCCATACTTTCGACGGCAAGGTAGTAGAAAGCAGCGGCAATCCGGATGACCTCGAGAACATCCGCGCTTACGCGGTGGCTTATCTCAGAGAAGAGCAGCACAAGGACCTGACGGCTCTTGGTGTAGCTTTCGACAACTACTACTTGGAAAGCTCCCTGTACTCTGACGGCAGAGTTGCCAAAGCAGTTCAGGCCATTCGGAACGCAGGTAAAACGTACGAGAAAGACAGAGCCTTATGGTTTAAGAGCACGGATTACGGTGACGATAAAGACCGCGTTATGCGCAAAGCCGACGGTTCTTACACGTATTTCGTTCCGGATGTTGCTTATCACTTAGCCAAATTTGAGCGCGGCTTCAACCGAGCTTTAAATATCCAGGGCTCCGATCACCACGGCACGGTCGCTCGCGTCCGCGCTGGCATTCAAGCCGCTTCAGGAGACTTCGGCTTCAACATTCCGAAGACTTTCCCCGAGTACATGCTGCACAAGATGCTTCAGGTGGTCAAAGACGGACAGCCCGTCAAGATGAGCAAACGCAGCGGCACTTACGTCACGCTCTCTGACTTGGTCAACTGGGTCGGAAAAGATGCTGCACGTCTCTTCATGGTTAATCGCAGAGCCGACGCTGAGTTTGTTTTTGATGTGGATTTGGCCCTTAGCCAGTCCGACGAAAACCCGGTCTACTATCTGCAGTACGCCCATGCCAGAATCTGCTCTGTTTTTGCCCAGGCGCAGGAAAAAGGCATTGAGGTCCCCTCTGTCGAAGAAATGGCCTCTGAAGACCTGTCTTCTTTGACTGCTCCGACCGAACTCAGACTGATGAGCAAACTTTCTGATTTCCCGACGGCTTTGGCAAACGGTACTGAGGACCTGTCTCCTTTGGCATTGGTCACGTACCTTAAGGAACTGGCTGCTGATTTCCATTCTTTCTACAATGCCGAAAGAGTGCTGGTCGATGACGAAAAGCTGCGCAACGCCCGCTTGGCCCTTCTGGTCGCCACCCGACAGGTTCTGCGCAACGGACTGGAAATCTTGGGCGTCTCTGCTCCTGAAAGATTGTCTCGTGCCGATCAGCCGGCTGACTCAACTAAATAAGGTTTAAGCTCCATGGCAAGAAATTCCGGCGGCGGATTTGGAACCTGGTTTTACGGATTCCTCGTAGGAGGAGTCATCGGTGTCGGTTGCTGCGCAGCTGCAGCGTTGTACATCACTAAGGCTCCGATCCCATTCGTAAATAAAGTTAATCAAGCCAGCGAAAAAATCAATCCTATCGCCGGCGGCACTATTCCTGATCCGAATAAACCGCTTTCTGCCAGCGGCGGCGCCCCTGTGAACGCGCCTAAGAGCCGAGTCGTGACGGTAGAACCGCCGACAAGTGAGCAGGCCGCCGAGGAAACTAAACTTCAGATTGAACAGGGTTCGCGCTTTGTCGTGCAGGCCGGTGCCTTCAGCACTCAGGTCGACGCTGAAGCCCGAAGAGCCGAGCTCGGATTCTTAGGGTTTGAAGCTCGAGTGATTCCCAGAACCGACGGGGCAAAAACCCTTTATCGCGTTCGTCTCGGACCGTACGGAACCGCCCAGGAAGCCAACGACGTCAAGTCCAAGCTTCAGGCCAACTCCATTACGGCGACTGTCGGGCGCGTTAAGTAATTTTTTATTCACCGAACCGAAGGGAGATCCTCCCTCCGGTTCTTTCGTATTAGTAGGTCAAAACTTATGCTTCGAAGAATTTTGTTGTCCGCTTGTCTTTTACTTCCCGTCGTCGGATACGCTTCAGCCGAAAATCCGGTCGCCGGGCAGGACTACACGGTTTTGAAAACACCGGTGCAGACTCAGGAGCCCAAGAAGATTGAAGTCTTAACTTTCTTCGCTTACACCTGCCCTCACTGCTATACCTATGAGAAAGATGTCCTGCCTTGGAGCGAAAAGCTCCCGGATGACGTCGTTTTCCGTCAGATTCCTGTTGCCTGGACTCCAAAGAGCTTCCACTTCACTAAGACTTACTACGCCTTGGAAGCAATGCACAAACTGCATCCCTACCATGAGATGCTGTTTAATGCCGTCATCAAGGAAAGAAAAGAATTCCCCGACCTCAACAGCATCGCGGATTTCTTTGCACAGAACGGCCTGAACAAAGAAGAGTTCCTCAAGAACGCCAACTCTTTCTCGACCAAAGTCAAAAATGACCGCGCTTTCAAAACTTGGCAGGCCTATGAAATCGACGGTACGCCCGCCAACGCCGTCAACGGAAAGTACATCACTGCCCCGCACATGGTCGGCACTCGAGAAGGTGCAATTCAGGTAATGAATTACCTGATCGAAAAAGAACGAGCCGCGAAGAAATAATCGGCTTCGGTCCAAAGGAGGTTCGCCTCCTTTTTCTGTTCTCTGCAGCTTCTTTAGACGACGGTATTCGCCGCCCGCGATAAGCTGTGTATGATTATCTCCATTAAGAATATCTATCCGCCGGGCACAGAATGTCCGGCCGCGGAGTAACAAATGAACATTTTCCTGACTGGAGCATCAAGCGGCATCGGACAAGCCCTAGCAAAAGAATTTGCAGCAAACGGCGCCACGCTTGGTCTTGTTGCCAGACGTGAAGACAAGCTCAAAGAGTTGATCGCAGAACTTCCGAATCCTGAACTGCATACGGCGATCGTCTGCGACGTTACGGATCGTGATCGTTTAATCGAAGAAGCCCGTAAGTTCGATGAGGCCTGCGGTGGAGTCGATATTGCGGTTGCCTGTGCCGGTATTTCCGTCGGTGTAAAAACACAATACCGAGAAGACTTGGACGTCTTTGACAAAGTCTTTGATACCAACGTATTCGCAATGGCATCTACTTTCCATGCGTTTATCGATCCGATGATCAAGCGTAAACGCGGAACTCTGGTCGGAATTGCCAGTGTCGCCGGTATTCGCGGTCTTCCGGGAAGCGAAGCTTATTGCGCCAGCAAATCCGCCGCGATCACGTACTGCGAAAGCCTTCGTGTTGAAATGCAGAAATACGGCGTCAAAGTCGTAACGATCTCTCCGGGATTCGTTAAAACGCCTTTAACCGCCCATAATCCTTACAAGATGCCTTTCATTATGGAGCCGGAAGCATTCGCCAAAGAAGCCGTCAAGGTAATCATGGTCGGCAAAAAGTACGCCACGATTCCATGGGAAATGGGCGTTCTGTCAAAAATTCTTCGCCTCATCCCGAACTGGCTCTTCGATAAGATTTTGGCTTCCCGTAAGCAAAAACCGCGCTCTGGCACCGCCGGAACATCGAAGGCCGAAAACCGACCGGTCTCTGAAAAGTCTCCGAACGCGGTTCCGACCGTCAACAAAACAGACGAAAACAAGTGAAGTACTTAAACTGACGTAACGCTTAACACGCTCAAGCCGAAATCAATAGTTTCGGCTTTTTCTTTGTCCAGATCCGTGTTCGGAAAGAAAAACGGGAGCCAACGAGCTCAGGAAGCGGCGGCTTTTATCCGTTAAAAAGAGGCCGTTGTAAGAAGAGAATTCCACGCCCACAGCTTCTTTCAAAAGCAGGTACCGATAAACCGCCCGCAGCTGGCTTTCTGAAAACTCCGTCCCGATTTTCCATGTACTAAGTTCCTGAAAATCATGCTGCCAAATAAACGGAGTTTCGATACCGTGCAGAATCTCTATCACTTGTGCGGCATTCAGGTAAAGCTTCGATTTCTCGTAGGACCGCCACACCGTAGAGAGGAATTTTTTTACGGCCGTAGAGGCATCCCAGCTTTTCTCGGAGGCAAGACAGTTGTCGCATTGTCCGCAGGCCTCCTTTGTTTCTTCTCCGAAGTAAGCCAAAAGGAGATTTCTTCGACACTCCGTGCTTTCGGCGTAGCCCTGCATCACGTCCTGCTTCACCTCGGAGATGTTCTTATACCAATCCTCGGCGTCACTTTCTGCAATGCGTTTCTTCTGAAAGAACGCATCGCCTCCGCTAAAACAAAGCCATGCTTCTGCCTTTTGACCGTCTCGCCCGGCCCTTCCGATTTCCTGGACGTAATTCTCGATGCTTTTAGGCAGAAAAGTATGCGCTACGAAACGGACATCCGCCTTATCGATACCCATGCCAAAAGCAATCGTCGCCACAATCACCGCGTCCTTTTCATGCAGGAAACGGGTCTGACTCAGCTCTCGTTGCTCCCGGCTCAGTCCGGCGTGATAGCAAAGGCAATTAATTCCTTCCGCTGCCAGAAAGGCGCAAATCGTCTCCGCTTTAGCTCGGGAGCTCGTGTAAACGATACCGCTTTCTCCGGCGTGCTTTTCTTTTATGAAGGCTAGCAGCTGTTCATTGCCTCGCTTTCTGCGGACCACAGTAATTCGGAGATTTTTTCTCTCCAGGCTCATGGCATGCACATAAGGTTCTACGAGCAATTTTTCGCAGATATCTCGCGAACTAATAGCGTCGGCAGTGGCTGTAAGGGCAATTCTTGGAACCGAAGGAAAACGTTCTTTTAATGCACTTAGAAGCCGATACTCAGGCCGAAAGTCATGCCCCCAGCTCGAAACGCAATGCGCTTCGTCATAAGCAAACAAAGAAACGCAGCTGTCCTCCAGAAGACGGCAAAAAGAGGGATTGGAAAGGCGCTCCGGAGAGACATAAAGAATCTTGATCTTCTCGTCTCGTATTAGCTCTACCGTGGAAGAAATTTCATCCCATTCCATGTTTGAGCTTAAGTAGGCGGCCGCCACGTTTTTCTTTTTCAGCGCATCCACTTGGTCCTTCATAAGAGAGATCAGCGGCTCAAAGACGACGGCCATGCCGTTCTTAACCAATGCCGGCAGCTGGAAACACAAACTCTTTCCCGCGCCCGTAGGCAGAAGGGCCAGCACGTCTCTTCCTTCCAGGAGCGCTTCGATAATCGCCTCCTGACCCTCGCGGTAATCTTCATGACCGAAAACCGATTTAAGCGTCTCTCGGCATTTTTGAGTAACTTTTGTTTCCTTCGGCATGGCGCGAGGTTATCACATCCGTTGAGGCTCCGAGAGGCACAAATCTTTCAGAAGCTTTGCCAAAACGGGCAATAATGGTTGTTACTTAATTGTTTTCCCTAGATTTTGTTTTATCATGCTCGCATGTGACACAGGGTGTTTTCCCATTATCGAGTTTTCAGATGACAACAGAACTTAGCGCGCTTGCGAGATTATTGGTCTACCCGAGGCATCAGACATTAAACGAGCTGAACAAAATTGATCATATTTTGCAAAACTCGCGTCGTTTAGACCCCCACACGAAGGAAAATCTGAAAACATTCACCGTGGCTTTGTCGGCAGCTCCGATGTCTGCCCTTCAGAACATCTATCTGGCTTCTTTTGAGGAAGATTACAAGACGCTTGATCTGACGCAGCAAAATCATGAATCGGCAGAAGCTCTTAAACTGCTGGAAAATCTCTACCACGAGCACGGACAAGACTTTTCCGAAAAAGACGTTCCGCACTTCCTGCCCGCAATTCTGGAATTCCTGTCTACCGTGTCTTACAACGAAGCCCTGTCTTGGATTAAACAGGCGGAACCGGCGCTCCGCGCAATCGATCGTAAACTGCTTGATGTCTCGAGTCCTTGGCTGGCGGTAACAGACTCGCTCCTTTCCTTATCGAAGCGCGTAGCCGCATAAATTTTCGGCATTAAAAAACCTTCCGAAGGAAAATCACCTCGGAAGGTTTTTTGTTAGCGGTTCAATTGACCGTTAGACGTGGCTCTGTGATTTGCGGCGATGATGCTCGAAAGCAGCGGCCGTAAAGACAACGTCCGTCGAAGAGTTCAATGCGGTCTCGGCAGAATCCTGCAGTACACCGATCACAAAACCGACAGCCACCACCTGCATAGCGACGTTCTGGTCAATACCGAACAGTCCGCAGGCGAGCGGAATCAGCAGGAGCGAGCCGCCGGGAACGCCGGAAGCACCGCAAGCGCAAACCGCTGCAACAACGGAAAGAAGCAGTGCCGTCAAAACATCGACCTGAACACCTAACGTGTAAGCAGCAGACAGCGTCAGAACGGTAATCGTCACTGCGGCTCCGCCCATGTTGATGGTGGCGCCGATAGGAATAGACAGCGAATAGAGTTTTTCGTCTAAACCGAGCTTACGGCAGAGGTTCATGTTCACAGGAATGTTCGCAGCAGAAGAACGTGTGAAGAAGGCTGTCACACCGCTTTCTCTCAGGCAAGCCCAAACCAAAGGATAGGGATTCTTGTGGGTGTAGAGGAAGACCAAAAGCGGATTGACGATCAAAGCAATGAAAATCATGCAGCCGATCAGCACAGCCAGAAGGCGGACATAACTCATCATGCCGGCCAAACCGGTGGTAGCTACGACTTCGGCAACCAACCCGAAAACACCGATAGGTGCAAGGCGAATGACGAAGCGAACGACGTATTCAACGCTAGCAGTAAGATCCGTCACAATGCGTTTAGTCTCGTCGGAAGCATAGCGAAGAGCAACGCCCAAGCTGATAGACCAAGCCAAAATACCGATGTAGTTCGCGTTGGCAATTGCTTTGACCGGATTATCAACGATGTTGAAGATCAGATTCTTCACAACTTCGCCGATGCCGCCGGGCGCTGATAATGCATCCTTCGTATCAATGAGTGCGATCTGCGTCGGGAACAGGAAACTTGCAAATACAGCCACTAAGGCTGCCAGGAATGTACCGACCAAATAAAGAACGATAACGTCTTTCATGGCCGTATTCGTGGTGCTCTCCTGATTCGCAATGGAGGCGGCGACCAAAACAAAAACCAAGACCGGAGCCACGGCTTTCAAGGCGCTGACGAAAAAGGAGCCAAGTACTCCGCAGCCCTGTGCAAATCCCGGGAAAGCCAGGGCGACCAATATGCCCAAAACCAAACCGGCAATGATCTGCTTGACCAATGATCCTTGTTTAATAAGCGTGATTAAAAAAGGGATAGTTCTTTTCATGAGATTTGTAAGAAGTAATTTCCAATACGGCCTCAGTTTACCGATTTTTTTCAGCTATCTTGAAAACGTGGTAATTTTTTCCACCTGTAACGAAACGATCAAACACCTTACTTCCACATGAAAAACACTGCGGCAGGAGTGCCGTTTATCCTGATTTGCGTCCTTTTGGACATCCTCGGCATTGGCTTGATCATCCCGGTTCTGCCGCAATTAGTCGGCGATTTGGCAGGATCACAGTCTGCGCAGGCATGGTGGCTGGGTGCAATGCTGGTCGCCTATGGACTGATGCAGTTTTGCTTTGCTCCTACTTTGGGAGCCCTTTCCGATCGTTACGGACGCAGACCCGTTTTGCTGCTCGGAATTTTCGGTTTGGGAATTATGTTCCTCGTGCCGGCGCTTTCACAGTCGCTGCCCGTCATTTTATTTTCAAGAATCTTGGGCGGCATGTTCGCCGGAAACATCGCCGTTGCTCAAGCCTACATTTCCGACGTGACTGATAAGGCGCACCGCGCTGCCGCCTTCGGCAAACTCGGGGCCTGCTTCGGCATCGGTTTCATTCTCGGTCCTGCCCTCGGCGGAATACTCGGCGAAAACGACGTTCGTCTGCCGTTCTTTATCGCAGGTTGTCTCTCTCTGCTCAATTTTCTCTACGGGATTTTTGTCCTTCCTGAATCTTTAAAAACAAGAGAGCATCGGGCAATCAATTTCAAAACCCTCAACCCGCTTTCCTCACTTGCCCGTTTGACAAAGTTCAAATACATCGGCGCCCTGATCGCAGTCATTGCTCTTAGCGGGTTCGCTCAGTCGATGCTGCATTCGACCTGGACGCTTTTTACAAATTTCCGCTTCCATTGGACGCCGTTTAACATCGGACTTTCTTTGGTCGTCATGGGTCTCGTTACCGCAGTCGTCCAGGGCTTCCTGCTCAAAAAGCTTTTAAAATTATTCGGCGAACAAAAACTGATCCTCTACGGACTCGGCTCCGGGGCTCTAGCCTACCTCTGCTTCGGACTGGTCACTTACGGCCCCCTGACTTACTTGGTGATGCTTTGCAATTTCCTGTCCATTGCCGTTCCGCCGACGCTGAATTCCATCGTCTCTCATTCCGTCCCGGCATCCGAACAGGGGGAGGCCATGGGAACCATCTCGTCTGTAAACAGTTTGATGGGAGTCGCCGCGCCTCTGCTCGGGACGCCTCTTTTGGTCCATACGGCGGCGCAGAGCCCGGGATCTATGCTCGGCGGCCTGCCTTACTTTATCTGCGCTTTAGTCCTCGCCTTAGCCGCCTTTATCGCTTCCCGCCATTTCACTTCTGTTACAACTGCGGATCCTAATAAGGGTAACGGCGACAAAGAGCCCTAGTCGATTGCATTACAGTGAAACTCTCTTTACAGGAGAAGATCGTGAAAAACAGATTATCCTTCGCTCTCTTGGCCGCCTCTGCACTGGCGCTTGCCGGCTGCAGTTCGATTAACACGGCGCTGAACACAAGCAAACAGCCTTCTATGGAAAAGCTGACGCCTCCGTCCGGACAGGCTTTCCTCACACTGGAAGGAAGCGGCATCCAGATTTTCCGCTGCGCCGCCGATGCTAAAGGCACCTACTGGCGCTTCGAACAGCCTCAGGCCAAGCTTAAGGACAAGAGCGGTGAAGCCGTTGCCGAACTTTCCGGCCCGATGAGCGCTTTCGAGTACAAAGACGGCTCGCGAATCATTTCCTCCCACATCATCGCTTGGGCCGACCCTGCGAATCCTCAAAAAGACAACAAGTACGCACTGATGAAAGCCGTCTCCGACCCCGGCACCGGAGTTTTTAACGGCGTCAAATACATTCAGCGCCTGAAACCGGAAGGCGGTATGCCCAACAGCAGCGGATGCACCCCGTCTGAGGCGGGCAAGCTGCTGAAAGTTCCTTTCTCTGCAGAATACGTTTTCTGGAAATGAAAAAGTCCTCCTAAGATTGAAAACTTAATAAACTTCAGTATATTTAACCCCCAAAAGCAGGAATAAAAGCCTGTTTTGGGATATAATGATAGTTTGCCTAAGTTTTTGGTTTTTGGAGGAAATTTAATGAGTCCTACCGCAACTACCGTAGGAGGCTATCTTAGAGATTTGCCGGCGGATAGACGTGTCGCTATGGCCCGCGTTTGCAGCATGATTCGTCGCTCTGCGCGTGGCGTCAGAGAGAGCATGCGTTACGGTTTGGCTTTCTATGAACTCCAGGGGCCGCTCTTTGCTCTTGAATCCACCGAAAAGAGAATGATTCTGTTCATCGCCGAACCGTCCGTTCTCGAAAACTATAAGTCTCTTCTCACCGGTGTCCTTGAGGATAGAAGCGCCATTGAGTTCATCGATCTTAATCGCATTCCGTTGGACAGTCTTGAGAAAATCGTCAGAGACTCTGTTGCAGCAAGAAGAGAAAGACTCAAAACCGGAAAAGCTCCAACCCAGAAAGAACTCTTAGTTCTCTGGAAAATCAACGAAGAAGATGCCAAGGCACCTCCTCCTGTCGTGCGCATTCCGATGAAAGAGGAAGCCACGGAAGAAACTGTGGTTGAAGCTGCCCCCGAAGAACCGAAAGAACCCGTCGAAATCCTTCGTGCACCTACTTTCAAGGATCCGGCAATGACGGCCAGCAGCAGACCGAGAGTCAAAAAAGCTGCAACAGAAGAAAAACCTGTCAAACGCACTCGCGCCAAAGCAGCCAAGGACGATTCCGCCGCACCGAAGAAAGCGACCGCTGCCAAGAAAACAACGACTAAGAAGTCTTCGGCAAAAGAGGAACCGGCTTCCGCAGGCGACGAGTCTAAAAAAGCCGCTGCACCTAAAAAAGCAGCTGCCGCAAAGAAAACCGCAGTGAAGAAGGCCTCGGCAAGAAAGACCGCCGCTAAAAAAACAACTGAAAAAGCAGAAGCCTAACCGCTCTGAAATACAAATGAGACTCCGGCATCGTCCGGAGTTTTTTATGGCCTTTTTAGGCAGAGAAGTTAAAAATCAGCTTTTATCAGGCGAAAATACCCACAAAGTATTACTTTTGGGGAATCAATGGAACAAAAAGAGAAAAAGAAATTGTGGAAGTGGCTGGTTGTCGCAGTCGCCCTCATCTTCTTTGCATTTATGGCGATCCTGCCTTTTGCATGGGAAGACGGAGACGACGTGCCGGCGCCCAATCCCACGATAGAAAACTGATTAATACAAAAATATCTTGCTTGATTTGGTTCGGGACTTCTCTCTTTAGGGATTCTGAATCTACAATTAGTTACGTTTAGAAACTTTCGGAAACTTATCCTCTATGGCAGTAAAAAACTCAGACCGCTCCTCCGAGCGGCTAGGAATCAAACTGGCTGTGGTCATCGGCTGCAAAATCGCTCTGATCACGGTCATTTTCTTCCTTTTCTTCGGCCCGGAAACGAAGACGGACCAAAGTGCTGAAGCTGTCAGCGCAAGGTTTCTTAACACTCCTTCTGTTGTTAATACCGTTCAAGGACAAAAATAATGATCTCAACTGAATTAGTTGACCTGTCACGGCTCCAGTTTGCTGCTACGGCAATGTATCACTATTTATTCGTGCCTCTCACCCTCGGACTCTCCATGCTCCTCGTAGCGATGGAGGCTTGTTACGTAGTGACGGGCAAACAGGTTTACAAAGACATGGTGAAATTCTGGGGAAAACTCTTCGGAATTAACTTTGCTTTGGGTGTGACCACCGGTATCACCATGGAGTTCCAGTTCGGAACCAACTGGTCATACTATTCTCACTATGTGGGCGATATCTTCGGCGCTCCGCTGGCGATTGAAGGTCTCATGGCCTTCTTCCTAGAGTCCACTTTCATCGGTCTCTTCTTCTTCGGCTGGTCTCGTCTCAAGAAGGGAACCCACCTGCTCTGTACATTCCTCATGGCTTTGGGCTCTAACCTCTCCGCTCTGTGGATTCTGGTCGCCAACGGCTGGATGCAGAACCCAGTCGGTGCAACCTTCAATTACCAAACCATGCGAATGGAGATGACGAACTTCTTTGACGTCTTCCTCAGCCCCTGGGCCCAGGCCAAATTCTTCCATACCGTCTCTGCCGGCTACTGCACCGGCGCCGCTTTCGTTCTGGCTATTTCTGCCTGGTACATGCTCAAAGGCCGCGACATGGATTTTGCTAAACGCAGCTTCCGCATCGCCGCTGTCTTCGGCTTAGTGGCCGCGATCTTCACCGCTCAGCAGGGCGATGAATCTGGTTACCTCGTCGCTCAGGATCAGCCTGCAAAAATCGCCGCGATGGAAGGCCTTTGGGAAACCGAACCTGCGCCTGCTCCGATGGCTCTCATTGCGTTTGCCGACCCCGAACTGAAGAAGAATACCTTCGAAATCACTATTCCCTGGCTCGCCGGCATCCTGTCTACCCGCTCCTTGGATAAGCAGATTCCCGGTCTGAACCAGATCATTGCGGAAAACAAAGAACGTATCACTCAAGGTGTGGTCGCTGTCAAGGCTTTGGAACAGCTTCGTAAGAATCCGAACGATGCTCAGGCTAGAGCCACGTTCGAAGAACACAAGAAAGATCTCGGTTTCGGCCTGCTGACTAAGAAGTATCAGCCCGACACCAATAAAGTCACGGAAGCTCAGATCCAGCAGGCTGCCAATGACTCGATTCCGTACTCCATCAATTCCATGTTCTACGCTTTCCGTATCATGGCCGGAGCCGGTGTCGCCCTTCTGCTGATCTTCGGACTTTCCGTTTACTACTCTCTGCGCAGAGTGGCTGCAGAAAAACGCCTTTGGCTCAAGCTCGTGCTCTTTGCAGTCCCGCTCCCCTGGATCGCTTGTGAGGCCGGCTGGTTTGTTGCCGAGTACGGCCGTCAGCCTTGGACCATTTGGGAAATCCTCCCGACTCACCTCTCCGTCTCCTCTCTGTCTGTCGGTTCGTTGTGGGGCTCTTTGGGCGCCTTAGTATTCCTCTACACAGGTCTGTTAATTGTGGAAGCATGGCTCATGGTGCGCTTTGCTAAGCTCGGTCCCAGCTCTTTAGGAACCGGTGCCTATCACCACGAACAAGCTGCTAAGTAAAGGACAGTGACTATGTTTATCGATTACGAAATACTTAAACTCATCTGGTGGCTGTTCATCGGCGTTCTGTTAGCCGGTTTCGCCGTCATGGACGGTCAGGATATGGGCGTCGGAACGCTTCTGCCTTTCATCGGTAAGAATGACGACGAACGCCGTGTCATGATCAATTCTGTCGCTCCTCACTGGGACGGCAACCAAGTTTGGTTCATTACCGGCGGCGGTGCCATCTTTGCCGCTTGGCCTTTGATCTACGCAACAGCCTTCTCCGGCTTCTACTGGGCCATGCTGCTGGTTCTGTTCGCGCTCTTCTTCCGTCCGGTCGGCTTCGACTACAGAAGTAAGATCGCCAACAAGACTTGGAGAAATTCCTGGGACTGGCTCCTTTTCGTCGGCAGCTTTGTTCCGCCGGTGGTCTGCGGCGTCGCCTTCGGTAACTTGCTCGAAGGTGTACCGTTCCACTTCGACGATCATCTGAGAAGTTTCTATACCGGCTCCTTCTGGGCCCTTCTCAATCCGTTTGCCATCCTCTGCGGTTTGGTATCCATCGCCATGATCGTTGCCCAGGGCTCAAACTACTTAGTCTTGAGATCCGAAGGTGTGCTTCAGCAAAGAGCCAAGATCTGCGGACAAGTCTCTTCCTTGCTGTTCATCGTCTTGTTCCTGCTTGCCGGCGTATGGGTGTATATGGGAATTGACGGGTTTGTCATCACTTCCGCGATTGACCCCAACATGCTTCCGAACCCGCTGAATAAGACTGTGGAAGTCCAGGCCGGTGCCTGGTTTAAGAACTTCTCCGACTATCCTGTTCTCTGGACATTCCCTGCACTCGCGGTTGTAGGCGCTCTGATTTCCTTCCTCAGCGTCAGCAAGCTTAAGGCTGGCGTCGCTATCGTCTTCTCTTCGTTAGCTGAAATCGGAACTGTCTTCACACCGCTCGTTGCGATGTTCCCGTTCCTGATGCCGTCCTCTTCGAACCCGATCTCCTCTTTGACGATTTGGGACTGCACAAGCTCTCAGCTCACGCTTTTCACCATGCTGATCGTTACCCTGATCTTCCTGCCGCTGGTTCTCATCTATACCGGCTGGGCCTATAAGGTGATGAGCGGAAAACTGACGAATAAGATGATTCAGGAAAACTCGAAGAATCTTTATTAATCCAACATAACTATGCTGCCCGTGTGAGTGGGCAGCCGGAGTAAGCAATGACATACTTAGCTTGGATCTGTGCAGTTCTCTTCATGATCTGCCTTTCTGCCCTGGCTACCCTCGGATTCGATTTCCCGAAGCAGTCCGACCAAGAGAAATAGAAGCGCATGAGGATTCTTTCTTTCCTGATTGCCTTATCAGTCGCAGCCTTTGTGATTATTTATCCGCGTGCGATTGCTTCTGATATGAGCTCTGTACCGCATGGCTGGCTTGTCCTTCTTCTTTTAGGAATGAGCTTCTGCTTTGTCTACGGAGTAGGCTTCAAAGCCAGAAATCGATTCTTAGCCTTCTTATTCTCCCCGCTGGTCGCATGGACCTGTGTCGGAGTGGCAAGTTTCATGATTTTTTTTCAGACACCCGTAGCCTGACAGTTTCTGTCATCAAAAGCCTCGCTGGCCTCCGGCCTCGAGGCTTTCTTTGTCTCTAAAGAAAATTAAACAGAGAGGTCATAAGCGGAACCGTGAGCATCGAAAGACAGGTCGTGAGCAGCAAAGCGTTGGCAACCGGCCCCTCTATCACTTCGAATTCCTGCGCCATGATATAAACGTTCACGCCGACCGGAAGGCTCGCCAATAGGCAAGCCGCCTGCCGCTCTATTCCGGTAATTCCGAACAAGAGACACAGAAAGAAAACCGTCGTCGGCTGTATAAAAAGCTTCAGAACAATTGAAGCTCCCGTCAAGCGGATATGAGAAGAAAGCTTGTAGCGGCTAAGTCCCGTCCCGACGGAGAACAATGCGACCGGAGTGGCAGATGCAGAAAGTAAGCTCAGACTTTTCTCAAAAGGTCCGGGAAGACCGATGTCTGTCCATGAGCTCAAAAACCCGAGCAGGATTCCGATAATCACCGGATTCTTTATCGTTCTCCACAGACCTTCGAAACAAGTGCCCCAAACGGATGCCTCACGGCTTCGGGAAAGCTCCACGCCCACAGTGACGGCTACCCAAAGTAAAAAGACATTCAGCGAAACGATAAACGAGATGGACGGAACGCAATTTTCGCCGAGCAGAGAAATAGCAAGCGGGATTCCGAGCTGGACATTGTTGGAAAAGATCGCGCTCATTCCGAAAACAGTACTTTCATCACCGCGCAAATGAAAACTTTTTCGGCCGATTAAGAAGGTAAACAGAAAAACCAGAGTGCACGAGCCGAAGTAACCCAATCCGATGTTCCAGTCGGGCGCCGGCAAATTCGAAGCCCCGCGAATGGTTTGGAAAAGAAGGCAGGGAATTGCAATGTTGAAGGCAAACTTAGCCAGCCCCTTGCCGACATTAAAGTCAATAAGGTTGACTTTCGCGGAAAAGAATCCGAGTCCGACGAGAAAAAATAACGGGAACGCGAGCAAAAAATTCTGAAGAATCATCCTTCTGCACCTTGTGCGACGAGGCCTCGGTATCTCGAGGCCGATCAGAGAAAATTCTATTGAACTGTTTGTCTCGCTTTCAATTCAGGATTACATGGGCATCGGCCGACCGTCGGACAATCTCATCCAGCCGTAAACAATGCGATAGCACACCCAGATCCCGAGCACGACAAAGCCGACAATCCAAATAACAAAGCCGATCAGGAATACGGCAAGCGCAAGCCCGAGGATCCAAACAATGACGATCCACAGCAGCGCGTACCAGAACGTGCGAATCTGCCAGGAGAAATGACTGTCTAAGTAGGTTCCGCGCACGTCGCTGCGCTCAACGTAATTGATGATGACGGCAATAATGGAAGGCCATCCGAAGACAAAGGCCGTCGCGATAGAGGCACCGGTAAAGACACCGATCAAAATGGATAGTGCATGCAGTGCATAAACCACGCGAGTAACCGTCACTAAACTTGGGGGAACCGGAGCCCTCGGCACCTCGTTCTCATCCGTTACAATCGGATAATCGTTCATATGCGCCTCCATCCTTTATGGCGTATCGTAATAGCTGATAATTTTTTACACCAACTATAGCGAGATAGTCTCGGTACTTGTGCTTTTTGAGTTCTCGAGAATGAAACACTGTGCAAATTTTGGTATCGGAGAATGAGATGAGAATTCTGTTAGTAGAAGACGACGAAATGATTGGGGAAGCCGTCGCTGACGGCCTTAAAGGAGAAGGGTATGCCGTCGACTGGGTAAAAGACGGAAACTCTGCGATCATTGCCCTGGATACCACTCCGTTTTCTTTAGTCATTCTTGACCTCGGCCTGCCCGGCAAGGACGGCCTCGCTGTATTAAAGGAAATCCGTTTCCGTAAAAATCACACGCCTGTCCTCGTCACAACCGCCCGCGATACCGTAAACGACCGCATTGAGGGTCTCGATGCCGGTGCCGACGATTACCTCATCAAGCCTTATGACTTAGATGAGCTGAGTGCTCGAATCCGTGCGCTTCTGCGCCGTTCGGCCGGAAGAAGTGATCCGATCATTCGCAGAGGGCGCCTCACCATTAATCCTTCGACGCGCGAAGTGCTCTTTAACGGAGAATCCGTACTCTTATCCAGCAAGGAATACGCGCTTTTATTTGCCTTGGCCGAGCGTCCTGGAATCGTATTGTCCAGAGCTCAGCTGGAAGAAAAACTCTACAACTACGAATCTTTAATCGGCTCCAACGCAATTGAGGTTCATATTCATCATCTTCGCAAAAAACTCAGTGAAGACAGTATCAAGACCGTCCGCGGCGTAGGCTACGTCCTCGAAACCTAATGTACTCAATTAAGACCCGGCTCCTCGTTGCCCTAAGCATCGTACTGGCACTGACAACCATAGCCACGGGAGCCGCTATGTATTACTCGGTCCAGCGGGAGGTCGACCGCCTGCTGGATGACTCCCTGCGCGAAGTCGCTCTTTCCTTTGACAATATTCGCTCTCAGGACGTCGTACAGCTCAAGCGCCGCTTCGGCAACCGAGAGCAGAGCATCGTCGTACAAATTTACGATCCGATCAGCGGCACCGTTGCCTTGTCCAGACGGATGGAATCCCTGCCGGTAATGGACCGCGTGGGCTTTTCTGACTTCCAGCTGGACGGCAAGACATGGCGCGCGTATACCTTTTTAAATCCGTACGGCCAGATTGTCGAGGCCGCACAGCCGAGATTTATCCGCAGCGAAATCGCGTTTCAAACGGCTAAGCCGGTCCTGCTCCCGCTTTTTGTCATGATCCTGCTGGTCGGACTTGTGGTTTGGGTCATCATCGGACAAGGCTTTCATGCACTTAATAAAACGACGGGAGCCATTGCCAGAAGGTCTCCGACCTCTCTGCAGCCTCTGTCCATGAAGGGCATGCCGCGAGAGATTGTGCCCTTGGTGAACGCCTTAAACGACCTTTTAGGCCAGCTCGGAGAAAGCATTAAGGCCCAGCAGCGATTTGCTTCCGACGCCGCCCATGAACTTCGAACACCCTTGACCGCGCTCACACTGCAAATTCAGCTCGCCGAACGAGCAAAGACGGATGAGGCTAGGGCAAAAGCGTTCGGACGGTTAAAGGACGGCGTTAAGCGTGCAACTCGACTCGTGACTCAGCTTCTCACGATGGCTCGCCTCGACCCGGACAACCGCTCCAGACCTTTCCTTCCCGTGGACATGACGCAGCTGGCTCGTTCCGTTGCAGAAGATCTCAGTCCCATCGCCGAACAGAAGCACATTCATTTGTGGGCAGTGTCGGAAACACCGACGGTCGTGGTTGCAAACGAAGACGCCCTTCGGCTGCTGCTGACGAATTTATGCGATAACGCACTGCGCTACACCCCTGAAGGCGGCGAAATACGAATTGAGACCCTGATCAAGGATACGGAAGCCTCGATCCGTGTCTGCGACAACGGTCCCGGAATACCTGAAGCCGAACGCGAAAGAATCTTTGAACGTTTCTATCGAGCGGAGGGAACGAAAACGATTCCGGGCACCGGCCTCGGATTGGCGATTGTGCGGCGCGTCGCAGAGCTGCACGGAGGCAAACCGTCTATTTCCGAAGGCATCGGAGGAAAGGGCGTCTGCTTCAGCATCGACTTTCCCATCTGCAAGGCTGCCGTAGAAGATCAACCCCCTGAGGCTGATGAATAGATGACATAATTTTTTACCTTAGCTCTTTGAAGATTAAGGCTTAATTAAGTCCGAAACTTAATATAGAAAGCAATTTTCCGCTCATTTCTTAGGAGAAAAGGAAGCATGTTTTTCAATAAGCTCCTTAAGCCGGCTGTCCTGACCATCGCTTGTGCAGCGGCCTTAACTGCCGGTTCTTTCGGCAACGTATCCTTCTTTCATGAAGCCCACGCTCAGACTTCCCAGCTTTCCGGTCTGCCCGACTTTACAAAGTTAGTCGAGGACAACGGTAAAGCCGTCGTCAGTATTTCGACAGTTAAAAAAGCAAAGCGCCTCGGACCGCAAAACGGCGTGCCTGACGAGCAGCTTGAAATGCTCCGCCGTTTCGGTTTTCCTTTCCCCTTCGGGGATTTCAACGGCCCGGGTATGACACCCGAACGCCGCGGCCAGGGTTCCGGCTTCATCATCGATCCTAACGGCATCATTCTCACAAACAATCACGTCGTCGACGGCGCCGATGAAGTCACCGTGCACCTCACTGATAAACGTGAATTTAAAGCTAAAGTCATCGGTACGGATCCGAAAACCGATATTGCCGTCATCAAGATTGAAGGCAAAAACCTCCCCGTCGTAAAACTGGGAAAATCCGATGACGTCAAGGTCGGAGAATGGGTGGCCGCTATCGGCGCCCCCTTCGGGCTGGACAATACGGTCACCGCGGGGATTGTTTCCGCTAAAAGCCGTAACCTTCCCGACGAACAGTTCGTTCCGTTCATCCAGACCGACGTTGCCGTCAACCCCGGTAACTCCGGCGGTCCGCTCTTCAACATGAAGGGAGAAGTCATCGGTATCAACTCCCAAATCTTCTCCACTTCCGGCGGTTTCATGGGCCTGTCCTTTGCCATCCCGATTGATCTGGCTGTTCAGATCAAAGACGAGCTGATGAAAAACGGCAAGGTCTCCAGAGGAAGACTCGGCATCCTGATGCAGCAGCTCACGCCTGAATTGGCAAAGAGCTTTAACCTGAAGGACGCTAAAGGCGCCCTGATCGCTCAGATCGAAAAAGACGGTCCTGCCGATAAGGCCGGTCTGCGTGACGGAGACATCGTCATCGAATACAACGGCAAGCCGATAGCCGATATCAGAGAACTGTCTCAGGCCGTTGCTTCGACAAAGCCGGGAGCCAAGGTCAAAGTAAAGGCAATGCGCGAGGGCAAGCCTGTCAACCTCGTCATCGTGGTCGGAGAGATGCCCACCGACGGCAAATTGAACTTTAAGAAGCCTGCCGCTTCTCAGAACAATGCCCTCGGCGCCAATGTCAGACCGCTCAATGACAAAGAAAAGAAACGCGTTTCCAACGGATTGTTTGTCGAGTCTGTCTACGGAGCAGCCGCTGAAGCCGGAATGCGAAGAGGTGACATCATCATTAGCGCCGGCGGTAAAAAGATCCGCACCGAAAAGGACTTAAACGAAGTCGTCAGCAAAGCCAAAGGCAGCCTGGCGGTTCTCGTTGACAGGAACGGAAGTCGAGAATTCATTCCCGTGAAACTTTCGGATGAAGCGAAGAAGTAAGCGGTAAAAAACTGCTTTCCATATAACAAACGGCTCTGGAAACGAGCCGTTTGTGTTTTTAGTGTTTGTAGTGAAGGGTCCGGAAGGCTGCCTCTTTCAGATTGTCGGCATTCCGATCCGGTTTGCCGGCTTTTGTTTTCGGGAGCTCCTTTACCCAGGCAATCCGTCGAGGAGACTTATAAGAAGCCAGGATAGGCTTGAGTCTTAATGCCAGTTCTGCATCGGAAGGCAATTTCTGCTCATCTTTCGGAACGAGCAGCGCCGTCACAATGGCACCCCAAGTCTCATCGGGCAGACCTAAAACCAACGCCTCTTTAACCTCGGGAATTGTTTCCAGCGCCTCTTCAACTTCCGCAGGATAGACATTTTCTCCGCCGCTCAGGATGACGTCCTTACGACGGGCAAAGACGCGCACAGAGCCGTCCGGATCGACTTCTCCGATATCTCCGCTGTCAAACCACGCGCCGGGCACCAAGGGCTCTCTTCCCCAATAACCGTGCATCAGCATCGGTCCTTTGATGAAGAGGTGTCCGTCTTCTGACTTTATCTGTACGCCTTTATTGATTTTTCCGCTTCCGGAAGTGCGTTGATAGCGTTCCGCAAACGGTGTTGTCACGACATTGCTTGCCGTCTCTGTCATCCCGTACGTCAGAATAATCGGGATGCCTTTTTCCTCGGCCTCCGCTTTCAGCTTTTCTGAAGTCGGAGCCCCGCCGACTAAAAGCGCTTTTAATGTTTTTAACGGGCGCCATTCGGGCGCTTCATCAAAAATCATGCGCAGCATCGTCGGAACGATAGAAGAGTAGGTAACGTGATCAACCTCCAGACGGCGCAGGTATTCTTTCGGAGAAAACTTCGGCCCGAGCGCAATTGCCGATCTTGCGATCAAAGACCGCGTCAGAATGGAGAAGCCTCCGATACGTGCGGGTGAAATCGACAGCTGCCAAACATCGCCGGGACTCAGAGGAATGTTGTCTCGAGAGGCCTCGGCGCTGGCAGTCAATGCTTCTCGGGTAAGGATCGCGGGCTTAGGCAGTCCCGTAGTTCCGGAAGTAAACAAGATGACAGCCGTATCTTCCGGCAAATGATGATCCAGTCCTTCAACACTTGAGAGGAGCGTATTGCGTTCGTGCTCGGTAAGACCCGGATGGAGAAGCAGGATCGGCTGCTTTCGCTCCAAGAGCGCGAAGACCTTAATCAGCGTCTCAAGATCAGGACGGGCAACAAGCGGGTAAGGGCGCGCGTCACCGAGTCGAGGCAGGATGTCTCGGACCTTTTTGGCAAGTTCCCTGTACGTCAGACAATCACCGTTGCTGCGGACGGCCACAGCATCAGGAACTTCCTCTGCTGCGGCCAGAACCGACAGTTTGTGATCTAAATCGATCGACATATTCCCTCTCGGCTTAGGGGAGACGAGGGAACTTCTTAAAGTTAGGACGACGCTTCTCAAGGAAAGCCTCTTTACCTTCCTTGCCTTCTTCGGTCATGTAATACAGGAGGGTGGCGTTGCCTGCAAGTTCCTGCAAACCGGCTTGACCGTCGCAGTCCGCATTCAGGGCGGCTTTCAAGCAGCGAATAGCAATCGGAGAATTGGCAAGAATCTCACGGCACCACTGCACGGTTTCGGCTTCCAGTTCTTCATAAGGAACCACCGTGTTCACTAAACCCATTTCCAGTGCTTCTGTCGCGTCATAGAAACGGCAAAGGAACCAAATTTCGCGAGCCTTCTTCTGTCCGACAATGCGGGCCATGTAGGATGCACCCCAGCCGCCGTCAAAAGAACCGACGCGGGGACCGGTTTGACCGAAACGTGCATTGTCAGCAGCAATCGTAAGATCGCACATCATGTGAAGAACATGACCGCCGCCGACACACCATCCGGCAACCATTGCAATGACGGGTTTCGGGCAGGTTCTGATCTGACGCTGGAAATCCAAAACGTTCAGACGCGGAACGCCGTCGCCGCCGACATAGCCGCCGTTGCCGCGAACCTTCTGGTCTCCTCCTGAGCAGAAGGCATCTTTTCCTTGGCCGGTAAGAATGATGACACCGATGTTTTCGTCGTCACGAGCGTCTGCCAAAGCCGTTTCCATTTCTCTAACGGTCAAGGGACGGAATGCATTGCGCACCTGCGGACGATTAATCGTAATTTTGGCAATCCCTTCTTCTGATTTCTCGTAAAGAATATCTTCGAAATCTCCGGCCTTTTTCCATTCCGGGACTCGGGGAAGATGTGACGTATCCAACATCGGCTGCATTTTTAATTCCTCAATACGTAAATAATGGGCAAATTTTAGTGGCTATCTGCTTTGATTTCAGAAACAAGCGAGTTCCATTTCGGTTTTTCTGCCGCAATAAAGGCTGCAAATTCATCTGCGCCCGAAAATACCGGTTCCGCGCCGAGCTTTAAGATTTTTTGCTTGGCATCTTCCGAGTTCTTTAATGCCTTAATGGCATTGGAGAATTTTTCTACTACGGGAGCCGGCGTTCCCTTCGGCAGCACGAATCCGTCCCAAGCGTAAAGTTCATAACCGTCGACACCGGCCTCTTTCATCGTCGGGACTTCAGGGGCAGCTGTCAGTCGTTCGGGCGTTGTAACGGCAAGGGCCTTTAAGGCTCCTTTGCGGATGTGAGGAAGAACGTTGCTGCTCACGTCGATCATGAAAGGAATACGGCCGGCCAATACTTCAACCAGAGCCGCCGCGCCGCCTGCATGGGGAATATGAGTAAGTTTTGTGCCTGTTACCTGAGCAAAATACTGACCCGCGAGGTGGCTTGTGGTCCCCACGCCTGAGGAGGCGAAATTAACTTCACCGGGATGCTCTTTGGCGTACTTGATCAAAGAGGGTAAATCCGTCACGCCGGGAATTGCTTTCGGATTTAAAACCATGATCAAACCGATCTTAGAAAGTTGTCCGACGGGGATCAGATCTTTCATCGGATCGAAGTTTGTCGTCTTGTAGAGGAGCGGGTTGACGCAGAAGATGCCGTTCGTGACGTAGCCGAAGGTCTTGCCGTCAGGAGCAGCCTGTACGACCGAGCTTGTGCCGATATTGCCGCCGGCTCCCGGACGATTCGCAATCCATACCGTGCTCCCTAAATTCTTGGACAAATATTCAACTTCGGACCGAGCCAGGTTGTCTCCGCCGCCGCCCGGAGGAAAAGGAACCACCAAACAAACTTCTTTTTTCTCTTGAGCAAAGGCCGGTGCCTGAGTCATTAACAATAAGGAGATAAGGCTCAGCCCGAAATTACGTCTTTTCATATTGTTACCCATAAAATAATGTACCGTATGGTACAGTACATTCACTGATGCCACGCACAGAGCTCTCAAAATGAAGACTGAAATCGTTCCGAAAAGTAACACTCCTAAAACAAAACGAGGAGAAGATCGCCAAAAGAAGCTATTAAATACGGCGATTAAAGTATTTTTGGAACACGGCTACGAGGGAGCTTCTCTGGAAAAGATCATCCTTGACGCCGGCGGCTCTCGCTCAACCATCTATTCGTTATACGGATCCAAGAAAGGACTTTTTCTCGCCTGCCTGAAGAGTTTGGTGGAAGAGGTCTATTTCGCATACGCAGAACATTACGACGAGTCTCGTCCTTGGGAAGAGGAGCTCATTGTTTTCGGAAGAGTCTTCCTGACATCCATCTTGGATGATCGGGCCGTCAATACTTCGCGCCTCATCTTTTCTCAAGCCGCTAAAGACCCGGATATTGGAAACTGGTATTACACCGAAGGAGCCGAACTAAGTTACCTTTGCTTTGCCAAAGTACTGGAAAACAAGCTCCCGTTAAGTCTTGAGGAACTCAAACCGCTGGCGCAGCATTATATCGAAATGCTTAAGGCTGACCTCTACATGAAACGTCTCTGCGGGGTCTCTGTTTCTTTGAACGACCAAATCATCAGCGATGAAGTTCGTCTCTGCGCCGATATTTTTATCAAATATCTCAAATCTAGAATGACACAGACTTAAGCTGCCGATACTGCAGCGCAGAGTTGTCTGCAAAAACAAGACCTCCTGAAGATCCGCTTCATTCCCTTAGGCGTTATCCCTAGAAAGTCATTTTTTCTTCTTTCAGTCGTCTTATCATTCAGCTTAATTTTTTAGTTACCTCGATTTTCGGGTCATGCTCGATTCCTTCTATTTGCAATACCTCTTCGGCGGATTTGTCAGTCTCATTGTTATTACAAACCCGCTCTCTAAGATTCCGCTTTTCATCAGTTTGACGCAGGGCATGTCGTTAGACGTGCGTAAAAAGCAGGCTAACTGGTCCTGCTATTACGCTGCAGCCATCATGTTGGTAAGTCTGGCTGCCGGAAACCTGCTTCTCGTCTTCTTCGGCATCTCTTATGGAGCGCTTCGTATTTCCGGTGGTTTTGTCGTCGGGATCATCGGCTACCAAATGCTCTTCGGTTCCCGAGATCAAGGAGGTGCCCCGGTTGTGCGCCGTGACAAGGATGACTATTCCTTCTTCCCGATTGCCATGCCGGGCATCAGCGGCCCCGGTACGATCGCCGTTGTTATCGGTATTGCTTCCGAAATCGCTGAACTTCCCAACGTTATGGACATGGCCGGTGCGTTTTTCATGACCGGCGTCGCCATCGTTTTAACCTGCGCCGTCACCTGGATCGTTCTGCGTTCGGCAGATTACATCTCCGGCCGTTTAGGACCGTCGGGCACTGCTGTACTGACCAAACTGATGGGCTTCCTGCTTATCTGTATCGGCGTGCAGTTCATCGGCTCCGGCATCAGAACCTTCATTGCAGGTTCCTAAAGCTCATACCCAGCAAAAAGCCGGCGATTTCGCCGGCTTTTTGCTTTTGGAGTCCAAACGAGACGATTATTCCGTCGTCACGCTCTTAGCCAGATTTCTCGGTTTATCCACATCCGTTCCTTTTGCGATGGCTGTGTGATAAGCCAGCAGCTGGAGAGGAATGACATGAAGAATCGGAGAAAGAACGGCGTAATTTTCCGGAAGCTGAATAACATGCATACCCTCGGACGGCTGGATGTTGCACCCTTGGTCTGAGAACACGAACAACTCACCCTTACGTGCACGAACTTCTTCCATGTTGCCTTTGAGTTTCTCCAAAAGCTCATCGTTCGGGGCGACCGTGACAACCGGCATTTCTGCATCAACCAGTGCCAGAGGTCCGTGCTTAAGTTCTCCGGCCGGATAGCCTTCGGCATGTAAGTAGCTGATTTCTTTCAGCTTCAATGCGCCCTCTAAGGCGATCGGATAATGCATCCCGCGTCCCAGGAACAAAGCGTTGTTCTTCTGCGCAAATACAGAGGCCCACTCTTTGATCTCGTTTTCTTTTTCGAGAATTGCACGCATTGCCTCAGGCAGGTGGCGCATGTCTTTCAAACGAGCTTTTTCCTCCTCTTCAGACAGCAAGCCTTTTTCTTTGGCAATCGCCGAGGTCATCAGGAACAAGGCTGCGAGCTGAGTGGTAAAGGCTTTCGTGGAAGCGACACCGATCTCTACACCTGCACGAGTAATGTAATGTGCACGAGTCCTTTTCACCATGGCGCTCGTTGCGACATTGCAAATCGTCATCGTCATGTCCATGCCCAGGCTCTTGGCATGTTCCAGCGCTGCGAGCGTATCAGCGGTCTCTCCTGACTGAGAGATCGTAAGAACCAGCGTATCTTTATCAGGGACTGATTCGCGGTAACGGTATTCGCTGGCAATTTCCACGTCACAGGGGACTTTTGCGAGAGATTCCAGCCAGTACTTAGCAACCATGCCCGCGTAATAACTCGTGCCGCAGGCAAGAATCAGGACGCGTTTGAGGCGCTTAAACATGGCGGGCGTTTCATGTCCGAAGATAGAGCTGGAAATACCGACAACACCTTCCAAGGTATCGGAAATCGCCTGAGGCTGCTCAAAGATTTCCTTCTGCATGTAATGCGTGTACGGTCCGAGCGCAATGTTCTGGCTGAAACCTTGAACAACCGAGACGGGACGCTCAACGCGGACAAACTGATCGCCCTGAAGATTGTAAATCTCGGCGGACTGCTGCCGAACATCGGCAACATCGCCGTCTTCGAGATAAATATAACGGTCGGTAACGCCGGCTAAGGCCATGGGATCGGAGGCAACGAAGTTTTCGTTTTCTCCTAAAGCAATCACAAGTGGAGCGGCGACGCGTGCCGCGACAATGCGGCCTGGTTCATCTTTGCAGGAAATGGCCAAGGCGAAAGCGCCGCGAATGCGGCGCAGCACGTTTTCTACCGCTCCCAGCAAATCGCCTTTGTAATAATAGTGGACTAAGTGAGCAATCACTTCGGTATCGGTCTGACTGACGAATTCGTAGCCTTTACCGATCAGCTCTTCTTTTATGGCGGCGTAATTTTCAATGATGCCGTTATGAACCACGGCAATCTGATTATTGGAAAAAAGCGGATGCGTATTGCGAATTTCAGGTGCCCCGTGTGTAGCCCATCTGGTATGAGCAATACCTGTGGAACCTTTAACTTCGTCTTCTTCCGTTTGTCTGATCAGATCTTGAACACGCTTAACCGTTCTGGAACGCTTAAGCTGACCGTCATCGACGACAGCGACACCGCAGGAGTCGTACCCGCGGTACTCCATGCGACGAAGACCTTCCGTCAGAATGGGAACAATATTTCTATAGCTGACCCCGGCAACAATTCCGCACATAGTTTGATAATCCTTATTTCTTTTTGACCGGGCGTTTCCAGCCCTTAATTTCTGTTTGTTTCACACGACTGATGACAAGTGTGTTGTCATTGACGTCTTTGGTCACTGTCGTTCCTGCGCCTACTGTCGCACCTTTGCCGACTTTCACCGGCGCTACCAGCTGTGTGTCGCTTCCGATAAAACAATCGTCTTCAATAACGGTTCTGAATTTGTTGGCACCGTCGTAGTTGCAGGTAATGGTTCCTGCTCCGATATTGACGCCGGAACCCATCGTTGTATCACCGATATAAGTCAGGTGATTAACTTTCGATCCTTTGCCTATTTCGCTCTTCTTAATTTCGACAAAGTTTCCGATGTGTACTTCATCGGACAAAGCGGTTCCCGGACGCAGGCGCGCAAACGGGCCGATTTTGACCGTGTCTCCGACGACAGCCTGATCAAAGTGCGAGTAAGCATCGATGACCGTTCCATCGCCGATTTTGGTGTTCTTTATGACGCAGTACGGTCCGACGACTACGTTGTCTCCGAGGACCACGTCTCCTTCAAAAATACATCCGACATCGATGAAAACATCTTTGCCGCAGGTTAAGGATCCGCGGATATCGATGCGGTTCTTATCCGCCAGACGAACACCTTTCTCCAGCAGTTCTTTCGCCTGACGGAGCTGAAATGCGCGCTCTAAGCCCTCAAGCTGAACTTTGCTGTTGGCGCCTTCAACTTCCCAAGCATCCTGAGCCTTGAAAGTTTTGATTTCACGGCCTTCGGCCGCCGCCATAGCAACAAGATCCGTCAAATAGTATTCCTGCTGTTTGTTATCGTTTTTAAGGTTACCGAGCCAGCGTTCCATCTCTTTGGAAGGAAGGACCATAAAGCCGGTGTTCACTTCCTTAATGGCTCTCTGCTGCTCGGAAGCATCCTTTTCTTCAACGATGCCGATTACCTTGCCGTCTTCTCTCAAGATGCGTCCGTAGCCTTTCGGATTGTCCAGATCAATGGTTAAAAGAGCAAAACCGTCACCGGCGGTTTTTTCAAGTGCCGAAAGCGTTTCCGTAGAAATCAGCGGCACATCTCCGTAAAGAATGAGCGTCGGTTCGTCGGGATTGATCGCCTCGAGTGCTTGCTGCACGGCGTGTCCGGTCCCTTTCTGCTCCTTTTGAAGGACGAATGTGACCGGCTGATCCGCCATAGCTTCTTTGACTTCTTCTGAGCCGTGCCCGACTACGACGATAATTTTTCCGGCATCGGGAAGCCTTCTTGCAGCTTCCACAACATGTTTGAGCATAGCCTTGCCGCCAACCGGCTGAAGGACTTTAGGCAGATGCGAATACATCCGTTTGCCGAGGCCGGCTGCCAAGATAACGATATTCATAAAAAGAAGAATTAAGGTTATTGAGCAATATAGAGATACTTGTCTTTGTTTTCCTGCCAATTGCGAACGCACTCGCGATTAGCACGAAGCGGGAGAAGAGATCCGATGACCTGTCCGAGTCCGGCAGCCAGGAAGCCGCCGAGCAGTGCAGGGAATTCTTCTCCGAGTCCTGAGAACGAGAGAACGATCCAGACAGCGGAGCCGGCGATGATAGAAAGCCAGCAGCCCAGAGTTGTCGAACGTTTCCAGTAAAGGCCGAGTGTTAAAGGCCAGAAGGCGCCGATAACCGGGAACTGATAAGCCATTGCTGCCAGTTCATAAATCGGCGTGCCTTCCATGAGAAGTGCATAAGTCAGAACGCCGATAGCGAAAACCACCAGAGAAATACGCATCGCCTTCAATTCTCTCTGGTCGCTCAGAGGCATCAGGTTTCTCAAAACGTTTTCTACGAAGGTCGTTGTCGGAGCCAGCATCGTGGCAGAAGCCGTCGACATCACGGCGGACAAGACTGCTCCGAAGAACATAATTCTGAGCCACAAAGGCATGTATTCCTTGATGAAGGTCGGCAGAATTTCCTGCGGAGCATCAGCCATCAGCTTGGAAGCAAGTTCCGGCGCACCGACGGTTGTAGCGATGACAATAAACATCGGAACGAAAGCAAACAGCAGATAAAAAGAGCCGCCTAAGATCGGACCGTAGCAGGCGATCTTTTCACTTTTCGCCGACATCACGCGCTGGAAAACGTCCTGCTGAGGAAGCGATCCGATCATCATTGTGATGGCCGCGGAAATCCAGAACATCCAGGATTTGAAATTGTTTTCCGGCAGGATTCTGAAAAGGTCATTTTGTACGGCATACTCGGTCACCTTGCCGGGGCCTCCGGCCATGGAGCCGGCGAAATAGGCCACCAGTACAAGACCGATCACGATAATGATCATCTGGAAGAAGTCGGTCAGGGCCACCGACCACATACCGCCGAAAACCGTGTAAATTAAAACCACAATCGTGCCGACGATCATCGCATTGCTGACCGAAACGTAACCTTCGGTCAGAAGATGAATAACGAGTCCAAGTGCTGCGACTTGAGCGGCAACCCAGCCGAGATAAGAGAGTACGACAAAGATGGAACAGCAGAGCTCAACCGAAACTCCGTAACGGCGTCTGTAAAAGTCACCGATCGTCAGCAGACTCATTCGGTACAGCTTTCGGGCGAAGAACATACCGACGAGGATAAGAGCCATACTCGATCCGAAAGGCTCTTCAACAACGCCTTCTAAACCGTTTTTAATGAATTGGCCGGGAAGCCCGAGTACGGTTTCGCTTCCGAACCAAGTAGCAAAAGTTGCCGTAATCACCATGACCAGCGGAAGCGAACGTCCGGCCAAAGCGTAGTCGGTTGTACTACGAACTCGTGTCGCGGCAAAGAGACCGATAGCGACCGTGCAGAGCAAATATAAACCAACGAACAGAGTCAGTTTCACTGCTTCTAGACCCTCAGAAAAATGACTAAAAAACGGGGCTGACTAATACACGTCACTCCGGCCTTAAGTCTTTTAATTGTAGATAAAAAGTGGGAGCCTTAAAAGAAAAACGGGGCCTAAGCCCCATTTTTCGTAAAAATACAACTTTAGGCTTGCTGAATGCCGGCTAATAGCCAGCCAGTCTTGCCTTCCTTCGGCTTAACCAGGTTCCAGATTTCTTTGATTTCTGTCGGTTCGCCGTTTTCCTTCAAGCTGCCGGTAAAGAGAACGGAAGCGACGTACTCTGTCGGAGTAGTTTCAAATCCGGCCAAGGAAGCATTCAGATTGACGATTTCCGTCAGGTTTGCGCCCTTAATCTCGCGGCGCTTATGCGTGAGTTCAATGAACAGGTCATCTGTCGTGTAGTTGGCCAGATCGTCCATATCTCCACTGTCCCAAGCTTTTTGAAGCATCTTGAAGTAAGCGGTGGACATGTTCAGGAACTCTTCCTGGTTGAAATCGGCAGGAGCACCGTAGGTGGATTCCGAAGCTGCCGCAGGCTCATCGGAAAACTGATCCATTGCGGAACCCGGACGAACGGCCTGAGCAGGATTGAAGGCCGGCTGTTCTCTCACAGCGGCTTCGCTTCTGCTTTGTCCGAAGTCGGCATCCTGAGTCGGCTGAGAGGCAGGAGCGCCGGCAGATGCTGCGGCAGAAGCTCCGCTCTTGCGGGCGGCGAAGAAGCGGAATGCCACAACGGCCAACAGGATAAGCGTCAGAATCATAAGCATCTGGGCAAATCCCTCACCGAGACCGAGCATATTGGCTAAAGCCATAAAGCCCAATGCAGCGGCTGCGCCGATCAGGAGGCGCTTGCCCATGCTCATCGGAGCCTTGGCAGCAGCACCGGCAGCCGCAGCTGTTGCCGGACGCTTAGTGGCAGCAGCGGAAGGAGCTTTGAAGGGAGTAGAAGGAGCTGCCTTCGGAACGCTCATAGAACGACCGAAACTTGCACCGCCTCCGAGTCGGGCAGCCGAGGCATCCAATGTGATGGATACCAGAGAGAGACCAATAAGGAGGGCTGCTAAGAATTTTTTCATGTAGATCCTCAAATTAGTTTTTATATCCGATATGTAAAGCCGTGATCCCAAAGGTTAAATTCTTCCATTCAACCCTCTCGAACCCGGCCTCGCGCATGATTTTAGCAAGAGTTTTTTGATCGGGGTGCATCCGAATCGACTCTGCGAGGTAACGATAATTTTCAGAGTGTCCTGCGATCTTTGCCGAAAGAAACGGCATTACTTTAAAGGAGTAAAAGTCGTAGAAAGGACGCATCAAAGCTACCGGTTTTGAGAACTCCAAAACCATGAGTCTGCCGCCCGGTTTTAAAACCCGCTGCATTTCTCTGAGCGCCCGATCCTTGTGCGTCATATTCCTTAAGCCGAAGGACACAATAAGGACATCGAAATATCCGTCAGGAAAAGGCAGATACTCCGCATCACATGTGAGAACATAAGGATGGTAGCCGGCATTTTTAAGACGCTCATCTCCGATCTTCAGCATCTCATGATTGATATCGGACAGCCACACCTCTCCGGTACCTGAAAGTTTCTTCTGAACCAGAAGGGACATATCACCGGTTCCTCCGGCAATATCCAAAACTTTCATACCCGGCTGAATTTCAGCTCGATCAATTGCATACTGTTTCCACAGCCGATGCATTCCGAATGACAAAACGTCATTCATCAAATCGTATTTCGGAGCAACTTGGTCAAAAACAGCCTTTACCTGTTTTTCTTTGTCGGCTTCTTTAACTTTCGAAAAGCCGAAATCTGTCAGTTTTTCAGCTCGATTCTCTTTTTGGTTCTGTTCGTTCATATCAGTGATGGCTCGGGCACTTCTTCTTAGGCGGCTCTTCAAAACGTTTATTAGCAGGATCGTTGGGGTCTCGGCTCGCACCGGCCGCTTTCAAATCCTCCAAGTACGCCTGCCAGAGTGAGTCTTTGTTCTTGCCTAATTCTTCCAAGTAGTCATAGGAGTAAATTCCGCTGTCGTGTCCGTCGCTGAATTTAATTTGCAAGGCATAGGATCCGATAGGAAGAATTTCCAAGACATCGACATCACGTTTGCCGACCTGGAGCTTTGCCTGGTCGGGCGTATGGCCTTGAACTTCTGCAGAAGGAGAAAATACTCTTAAAAATTCGAAGGGCAGCTCATAGCGATCACTCCCATACTCAATTGCGAGGAGTCGGGATTTCTTTTTTAACTCGATACTGGTAGGTAATTTCATACAATCTCCTTTGCGCAAGATTTTAAAGTTAAAACCCTGACTTTTTAGTTCTCGTCCTGAAGTTTTATCCGAGGAAAGGCGTGTTTGGATTTGCTTTCTTCTGTTTTGCTTAGGTAAAATGGTTAACTTCGCACCCGTAGCTCATTTGGATAGAGTACTGCCCTCCGAAGGCAGGGGTAGTGGGTTCGACTCCCGCCGGGTGCGCCATCTCTCAGTATCTCACTTTCTTTATCTTTCCATTTCATTCATATTTTTCAAGTAGTTAGAAGAACAATCTAAGAGGAACCTTCTTTTACTTTCTATTTCCTTATTGGACTTTTTTCGGTTTTCAGTGTACCTAAAAGTGTACCTAGGTATAATTTTAAGTGTACCTTTTAAGCTCTTTTAGTGAGATTTATGTCTATTCAAAAGAAGCCCTTGACCCTTAAAGAAATCGAAATGAGAAAGGGAAGCCTCTCAGATTTCCCTGTACACGGTGTGGTTGGTTTGTATTGTCGGTACACGGATTCTTCTCCGCGTTATTTTCTTAGATGGAAGAAAGACGGCAAAACGTTCAAAAAATTCTATCCCGCTCATTTCTCTTTATCCGAGGTCAGAAAATTAGCCATGGCTGACAGGGTACAGATTAACTCAGGGAAAAACCCTTTACTTCTCGGCGAAGAGCAAAAGCTCAAAGAAAGACAGAAAGAAGAGGAGGAAATCGCAAAACAACTAAGCCAAGCAAATACCTTTAAGGTTGTTTCCAAACTATGGATTAATTTTGAGGAAGAAAATGGAAGGTGGAGGCAAGATTATAAAGGCATAAAGAATATTTTAATGAGGTTGAATAAGCATATTTACCCTGTTATCGGAAATACTCCTATAAGGGAAATCAACTCGCGAATGTTGGCCGATTTACTTAATCCCCTCTATCGGCGTATTCCTGAGACAGCAAGACAATGTAAAACAATAATTAAGCATGTTTTTCAATTTGCCCTAGTAAATCCAGACTTCAATCTGACTGAATCGCCTGTAAACGAGGGGCTTCTCACTCTAACGGCCAGTGCAAGAAAAACATCTCCCGAAGCCGACAATTATCCAGCTCTCCCATTTAAAGAGGTCCCCTCCCTGGTTTCTGCTTTACTTAAGAATCAATCCTCTTCAAGTCTGGCTATCCTCTTCTCTGTACTAACTGCCACACGATCTAAAGCCGTTCGTTTGATGACATGGGATCAAATTGATATGGATAAAAAAATATGGACTATCCCCAGAGAAAATGACAAAAAGAAAGAAAGGAATCGTAACCGAACAATATGCCTGAGTTTCCAAGCCATAGATCTTTTAAAGGCAATAAGGCATCGCTTTCCGATCTCTAATTACGTTTTTCCATCACAGGTGACTCTCAGAGCCCTTGACGAAAACGCATTTTCTGTTTGCATAAAAAAAATGCATCGAACGAAACTCAAACAAGATGGCGTTGGATGGGTTGATCCAGAAATCCTAGACGACAAAGGATGCCCTCGAATGATAACTCAACACGGAACAGCGAGAAGCTCTTTTGAGACATGGGCGCTAGACGATGCCTCTGGCAACAATCGACGCTTCCTAAAAGAAACTGTAGAAGCCTGTCTTCTGCATCAACCAAATGATGGCTTTAACGGTGCCTACGATCGGACTAAGAAAATCAAAGATAGATTTGAACTTGTAAATGCTTGGGGAACTTATTGTATTGGGAAAAATAAGTTCAGTCACTTCTTTCCAGAATATTGGAAATAAAGGGAGTAACCAACTTTCAAAGACAAGTAATTAACGTTATCAACGTTGCAAAAACCTAATTCCTTTTAATTATTAATAGAATAAAGAATTAATAGCTTTTCCATTTTTTGTGGATAACCTATTTTTATTTCGTATAAATAAACAATTAAGGTGTAAGTAAAGATTATTAAGATCTGATAGATCTCAATGAAGAACGGTTAATAAAACAAATGCCAACGGTCTTTTTCACACTTTTCAATTAAGTTGTCCACAACTTTTAATCAATCTCAAGGGAATCCTCAGAATTTTTCTGCTTATTAGCTTTGTGCCGTCTTGTCCTTTTTTTATTTTTCTTTTATTTTCAAATAAATAAATAGGTAATTTAATGACAAGATGAGGACTGGATGGATATGCCCACTGTAAACCGTTCTTATTTGATCGGGCATTCGTATAGTCAAGCCCTCACTGCACGGTAAGAAATCAATCATATTTAACACAAAGTCTCAGCTCTTACTCTTAGATTTCTCCCTCCTCCTTATTTTTATTTGAAAGCTCGTTATTAGAGTTTTGTTACATATAGATACATTTAATATTAAATGCATTTATCTTTCCATAACTTTCTTTTTCCTTATTGGACTTTATTTTTTTCTTTATTTTTCAAATAGTTATCAATTGAAGTTAAGGAAATTTAGAACCATACTTGAAACATGAATTATCGGGCTGCTCTAAAGAACTGGCCGAAATGAATAAACAGTTGAGGACTGAAGATGCAAGAAAATGGTTTTAAAGAAGAGACCGAACGAACGCCCAAAAATAATAGTGTCGATGAAGATCTTCTGAAACTATCGCAAGGGATCAAGGCGATAAGGAAAGGTCTATTTGAAGAAGGGATGAGTGCTTCGAACACATACTACCTAGCGTTTAAGAAAACTAACTTTACCAAAGAGCAAGCTTCAGTTAGTCCTCGTGTTCGAATGAGAGAGTGCGGTTCACCTTCATTTTCATGGGAAAAAATAATCAAAAAATACCACCCAGCAATTCTGCACCCAACAGTTAGGAAGAATAACGGACCGGGGAAAAGCTACATTGCTCGCATCAAAAAGGAAAATGGAACTTTTGTTGAAACGAAAGTGTGCCTTACTTCAAAACACATAAAACTCAACAATTCAACAAAAGCAATTTCACCTAGCGCATTTAAAGGTGAGCCTCTTTGGGCACAAATAGCCGGAGAAGCCACGGAGAGGAAATTGTGCAGTTTACGTAAGCAAGAAGCTGCACTCTCAAGAATCGTCAAGAACATAGCCGTTATCAAAGCTCTAAGAGAGAAACTATGAAGCTCAATCAACTTTGGAAACTGTTTATTACGAGGCAAAAAACTTCTAAAAATCTCCAGGAATACGCCAGTGGCGCCATTTCAGAAGAAAGGAGTTATACAAGCAACGAAATCCTTAATCAGTCCAAAGATCTAAGCAGCCAGCTCTTCAGTACTGAGCAGATATGTCGGGCTTTTGAGAATGAAATCGAAGATGCCCTGAAAGATGTTCCTTATGCTCGAGCAGCACTCAGGAGGGTTATTCGAAAATTAGGGCGACTCGTCTATCTAGTTCCTGCTAGTGAACATCACCATTCTTCTAAACCGGGCGGACTGCTCCTCCACAGTCTAAGGGTTGCCGCACTAGCCTCTCAGTTTGCAAAAAATATCAAGGAGGAGGGTGCAACGTACGCGCAAAACTACAACAGCCAGATCGTGGCTCCAGTCGGAGGGTTCTTAGTAGGCATCTCACATGATTTAGGAAAACTATTAGATATCACAATAACCGATGAGAAAGGACAGAAATGGTACCCCGTGCTTTGTGATTTCGAAACTTGGATTTCAGAGATTAAAGCTCAAAAAATCCATCTGACCTGGAACAAGGATCGTATTCACAAGGAGCATGAAAAGTATGCATTTGCTTTCTTGATGAAATACCTTCTGACAAATGAGCTTCAGAGTTTTCTTGAAAAAACTAATCCGCGGATTTTGGAATGGGTTAGGGATGCCCTCGTTAATAACGAAGGACCCTACAAAGAAGTCCTCGACGCTGCGGAACATAGAGTGGTTCAACAGGAAATGCGAGATCGCTGCATGACAGACGCGGCCGATTGCATTAATGGAGATTGGAACCCACAGGCCTTATTCACAATTGAGGCCCTTAGACAACTCCAATGCCAAGAAAAAATAACCGTAAACCGCTCAGATAGTGACATATATTGCACACGATCCGGAGCGCTTTTGGTTTTGAGCGAAAGCCTTATCGAAAAGATCCGCTCTTACATGTTAGAAAAAGGGATAACTTCTATTCCCTCAACTGTCAATGGATTCATTGATTGTCTTGCGTTAGCAAAGACCATTGTTCCTTTTGCCTGGGAAAAGAACGGTGCCATAGCGTATGTTTGGCCCATTGATATTCAAATTGAAAGAAATCGAATCCGTCGCGTCAAGGCTATCCGATTTGATCGGTGGGATGCTTTGTTTGCATGGGATGAGTACCCTTCAAGGCTTGCCTCGTGTATTTCGGAAGAGTACAGGTTTGACCCCTGGAATCCTGAAAAAGAGCTCAAGGAAGTCTCTGAGCTGGACTTCAGAGCTAAGTCAGCTTGTGAAAAGAAAAAACAAGAGCGGCCTACCGAAAAATCTGCAGCAGAAAAAGCAAAAGATGGATGTAGAGAAGCTCTATCAGAACTCTTGAAAGCACGAGGCGGAGCTGCTTCGATTTTTCGGCTGAAGGAAGTTCCGTCCACAGAACCTTATCTCGTTTTTAGTTCCGAAGATCTGGAGCAATTTCTTCGTGACCATTCCATAAGCGGGAAAAGTTTTGAAGTGTTTCTTGCTCTTGGGGACGAAAAGGACAAGATTCGCTTTGACTCAGAAAAGAACCTCATTTGTTTTCTAGAGAAAAACCATGGCTAAAAAAATCAGTCAAGTTCAAATACTTAAACACCATGACAGCTTTGTTTGTCAGTTTTACCTCTGTCTATTAACAACTTCGGGTTATGCTGCCGCGGCTTGGTTAGAAGGCATTCCACAGTTACTCAGTTTACCGGTCTGCATCGCTTCCTCATTTGGAATGTTTTTGTCCGGTCGAAAACTTAAGGCTGTCGCGTCTTTAAAAAGCCGGATCTCTCAGATAAATTTTCCTCAAACCAGCGCAGATAGCTTCATTAACTATTTGGAGAAGGAAGGTAAAGACGGCGCTCTATATATGGGAAAAGGAGGCTCTTGGGAGTCTTCTCAATGTCAGGAGGCAAGTGATTTTTTGAAATGTGATGCCTCATCCTTACAAAGAAAATTCATTAAAAGAAGGATGATCCTTAAAAGTTTGAAGAATTTTAGGAAATGGATCTTCCATCCGGTTAAGAGCCTGTTTACTCTTAGAAAGAATTTATCTTTCCTCATCCAGGCGTCGGGACAGCAGTGGATTTCTGCGCTGCTTCCGGAAGAAGACGCAATTTGGCAAAAAGCCTCTCATAGAGCCGGTCATATGTTGATTGTCGGAGGGGCCGGAGCTGGAAAGACCCAAACCATGATCATTTTCATCATTCAAGATATTTGGGTTTCTCGTGCTGTTCTCATTATTGATCCTAAAGGAGACAACGATATCCGTAATGCGGTCTATTTTTCCTACAAAAAGAGAAGCGGCGATACAAAAGGTATTTTTGAATTTGATCTTGCATATCCTGAACGCTCTATTCACCTCGATCTGTTCTCAAATTGCTCCCGCCCCACTGAAATCGCTACGAAAATTTGTGATTGTCTTCCCAAAGAAACCGCAAATTCAGAGTTCAGCAAGATGGGAGAATCATTTCTGAAGACTGTCTGCCAGGGAATTTCGATCGCAAATAAACCGCTTACATTCAAAAGGATTTATTACTACATTAACAACCGGGAAAAACTGCTTGTTGATTGTCTTGAGGGGTACCTCAAAGAGGTTCTAGGCAAGGAACGCTTCAAGGATTTATGTACTGACATTCGAATTCACAAAAAAGACAAAATGGAGGCCTATTTGAAAGCCTACAGGGAGTTCGATAGGAACGATGATGTTGAATCTGTCATTAAGTTTGCAGACTACGATGAAGAATTCATTTATAAGCGCGCGATTATGGTTTTTCAGATTGTTGAAAAACTTGCAACCGGAGACATCGGCAAGCTTTTAGATCCTGAAGATGCTTCTGCAAACAGAACTCTGAGTCTAAGAGACATTGTTGACAATCAATGGGTACTTCTCGTGTCTTTGCATGCAATGAAGGATCCTGACTTATCCCGAATCGTCGGTTCTTTAATTCTTTCTGACCTGACAGCTCTTGCCGGATCCCGATATGCGTATGAAAAAGGTCGGCTTAATAAGGTAGCTCTTTACGTGGACGAAGCTAGTGAAGTCTTGAGTGAACCTTTTATCCAGCTGCTAAACAAGGGACGCGGAGCAGGATTTCTTACCTGTTTAGCCACCCAAACAGTCTCGGACTTTATCGCTAGGACAAGAAATAAGGCAGAGGCTGACAAAGTATTAGGGAATTTAAACAACCTTCTTTGCATGCGCTCCAACGACGGAGAAACTCATCGATATTTTGCAGAACGAATCACCAAGTCGACCGTAAAAAGTCGAATGGTTAGTCACGCTGTTATGGCTTCTGCGGATTCTTTTTATTCGCAAAGGGGAACGTTAAGCGAAAGTGTTTCGGAAACTGAAAGTGAATTGGTTCCGCCGGAAATTCTCTCTTCCCTGCCCAACGGAGAGTGCTTTGCAGTAATAAGCGGCGGCCACGTCGTTAAGGCCCGAATGCCGTACGTAAGTTTTCCGGACTGGGAGACAACAAAATGAACGAGAAAAAACGCAGCGGTCTTGCCTCTATATTTTTCGTAGCCATGATGCTCGGAGTTTTCTTTTGTGTGATGTTCCCTTCCGGACAAACTCCAAAACAGAAGTGGCAAGGGGAAGTGACTGCAATTTATAAACTGCTTGGACCCTCTCTGTCTGAGATTCCTGCAGCTATGAGTTCTGATATTTACAAGTCAGGGTACCGGTTCATCACTGACTCATTCAACTTTCGTGTTCCGAACAGTGAAAAAGCTCCGTTTAGGAAATGGGGAGGAAAACTTGGTCATGGTTGGTATGAACTTCAGTATTACATACTTACCGTACTTTTCAGATTGACCGCAGCAGCCTATTGGTTTGTATTGCTGCTGCCGGCATTGTTTGTTTCGATTTTATTTGCAGGCCTCGAAAGACGGTTTGCCAAGGAAACTTTTCTTTATACGTCTCCTTGGAAGTTAAAGTTATCTTCAACTTTCTTGCGATTCTTACTTTTAGCAGCATTCTTGTTAATTTTCCTTCCTTTCTCACTTCCCCCGGAGGGACTTCTGGTAACTATCGGTTTGCTTTGCGCCTTTGCGGGACTGCCAATTTTCAATCTTCAGAAAAATATTTAGGACTCCATCATGACTTCAAATACTCTTCTCGCTCCTCAGGGATTGGAGGACGACATCTCTGAACACAATGGCAAGGCGGCAAAGGAGCACTCGCGTCCTTTCTTCACGCAGTCTCTGACATTGAGGACTTGTCAAACGCAAAAGCTCTTTGAGAGGACTTTCGATAAGTTGAATTCCCAACTTTATGCTGCAACCAAGGTTCTGAGATTGCAAAACCGAACCAAAGAGGCACGAGAAAATGAGGCAGCTATTGAGAGCCTTTTTCAAGCCTTCGGCAAAGAGCTGAACAATACGATTACTCAAGTGCGAGAGACCTTAAAAGACCGACTTGGCAACGAAGTACCGGTGCTCGCTTACGACCACAGTCTCACCATTCAGGCTAAAGCAAGTTCCAGTTTTTCTTTAAGAGCTATAAATTTATTTGCCATACTCGATGAACTTATTGCAGCTACCGAGCTATTGGAGATAAACAATCTAATCAGTCCGGAGATGAGCGACAAAACAGCAAAGTCTTGGTGTCATGCTTTTAGAAAGTTTGCTAATCAAATTCGGGAAATCAGAAGTCGTAGCTTCCCAAAGGCGGCCGAGGAGCTCGCCGAAACAAGTGGACCGGAAGCAACGATGGCCACGAGTGACGATAACGATAAATCGACTGACTTGACTCCAAGTTCATTGCCGGAGCAGGAACCAGTGAATCAGACCACTAACGAGGAAGATAAAAACGCAGAAGTTCTGCCATGAAGTCAATCCACATGTAAAAGGATTACCAACCCTCTGAAGCGTTGTAAAAATGAGGTCGCCAGTTGAGCGTCTCATCAAAATCAACTTGTACCGAACGAGTCATTCGTTCAGCCCTTAACCCTCGCGGGAGCAAGCGTTCCCGTTGGGGAAGGCGTAGCTCCCATTAAACGGAGCAACTATGCCAGACCCTAGCAATTTACAGTCTGAATTTAAGTATTTCAGCGCAGAAGTATTTACCAATGTCTATGACGGAGTAAATCAAATAAAGATGCCGAAGTCTTTGATGATTCTCGGCTTTTCAAACGATAAAGACGCTGCAATCCCTGTTCGGCACGACAACTACATTTTTCGTCGTGAAGTCCTAAGAGATTTGCTCGCCTTTTTGCGGAAACCGAACGGTGACGCCCTTTTCATTACCGGTCCGACCGGAAGCGGAAAGACAAGCGTCGTCAATGAGGTTTGCTCCCGATTGAATTGGCCTGTTCAGCTTCTCACGCTCAACAACCGATTCGAATTCAACCAGCTTACCGGCCACTTCACCTATTCCTCCCAGAAGGAAGGCGGTGCCCCGGAGATGACTTTTCAGTACGGACCGTTGGCAAAAGCCATGAAGTACGGACATGTTTTGGTCTTAAACGAAACCGATCTAGCTGATGCGGGAGAACTCGCCGGTCTGAACGATGTTCTGGAAGGCCGTCCGTTGGTTTTGGCCGACAATGCCGGTGAAATTATTCATCCGCATCCGCTTTTCCGAGTCGTAGCAACTGCCAATAGCTGCGGAAACGGAGACGGAACAGGACGTTACATGGGTGTCCAACAATTGAATCTGGCTTTCTTGGATCGTTTCAGATTCTTGGAAGTCGGATATCAATCGCCGGACGTGGAAGAGACGCTTCTTGCGAAGACAGTCCCGGCCATGAAACCGGTACTTGCATCCATGGTTCGTTTGGCTAACGAAATCAGAACCTTGTTTTCCGAGGGGAGGATTTCATTGACCATGTCAACAAGAACGCTGCTTCGCTGGGCACAAATTTCCAACGATTTTCGCAACTCTCCCAATGCTCTTGAGTATGGGCTGCAAAGATCGCTGCTAATACGTTCCGAGCCCGAAGAAGCCAGGGCGGTTCTAAATCTTTGCGAAACCGTATTCGGCGACGCATGGACTAAGAACTCGTCTAACTAATCTTTTGTTATTCATCAACCCGTCGGGGAATCTGCGTTCCCTTGCGGGAAGAGGATTCTCCGTTTCTTTTTGGAGTCCTCAAATGGAAAACAATGCAATAAAAGCTCAAACCGTTTCTCTGGTTGCAAGATTAGCTTCTAAGTTCGGTGTCGAGCCGGGAAAACTCATGGCCTGCCTAATGAACCAAGTGTTCAAGCAGTCGGACGGAGTTGCCCCTTCGAACGAAGAGCTCATGGTTCTTCTGTTGGTTTGCGAGAACTTTGGCCTTAATCCCTTTAATCGCGAAATATTTGCGTTTAGAGGAAAAGGCGGAGATGTCATTCCTGTTGTCAGTTTGGATGGATGGTGCAAAATCGTCCGGAACCAAAAGGACTTCAACGGAATGTCCTTCAAGTTCTCGGAGTCAACCATCAAGCTCAACTGCTACGGCGGGGAGCTGCCTGAATACGTTGAATGCTCTATCAAACTCAAGGGTGTTGAAGATCCCGTCACCATCCAAGAGTACATGGTTGAGTGTTTTAACGAAAAATCTTCTGTCTGGAGAAAATGGCCTAGACGAATGCTGAGAACGCGCGGTTTCATTCAATGCGCAAGATTAGCGTTCAGTCTGACCGGAATCTACGACGAAGGAGATACGTTCGGGGAAGACAGCTTTAACGGCAGTGGTACTACTTCTGACCTGAAAAGCCAAATTCCTTTGGTGCAGCAGATTCCGGCAAGACCTTCTCTTGAGAAATCTCGGCTTGACGCTCTGATTGGCAAGCTCATTGAGCACGCCAAAAATAGAGACGATGGTTGGGAAAGAGCTTTTCAATGGATTGAAGAGAAGTTCTCTCAAGAGGATTGTGCATATGCCAAAGAAGTTTTAACGGCTAAACGCAAAGAGCTCAGTCTTTCTTCTTTGCCTGAAAGGAACGAAATCCTTCCTGAAGAAACATCTCCGGCAGCTTTGCAGGGAGTTTCAAATGAGGATCGTTAACTTAGAGCAAGGAACGAAAGAGTGGTTGGAATGGAGGCGTCAAGGAATAACAGCAACGGAAAGTTCGGTAATTCTCGGACTAAGTCCCTATAAAACGGTATGGAGGCTGTGGCTCGAGAAATTACAAAAGGCTTTGCCGCCAGATCTCTCGAACAATCCCTTGGTTCGTTACGGAAAAGAAACCGAAGAGATCGCGAGGTCTTTGTTTGAGTTTGAATTCGGTGAAGTTCTCTTTCCTACCTGTGCCGAATACGATGAGAACCCTGTTTTCCGAGCATCATTTGACGGGCTGACCAGCGATGGTTCTCCTGTTGAATTTAAGTGTCCGGGCAGTTCGGTTCTGGAAGAGGTGAAAAATCTCGGACTTGAGAGTGAGGCTGCAAAGCATTACTCAGTCCAAGTTCAGCATCAGCTTCTCGTATCCGGCAGCCCAAAAGGCTGGCTTGTTTTTTTTGACGGAGGAAGTCAGAAACTCCTTACCTTTGAGATCGTTCGAAATGACGCTTTGATCCAAGACATTGTGTTTCGGGGAGAAGAGTTTTGGAATTTGAACATCAAGAAGGGAAAGGAGCCGGCGAAAGATCCTGTCAGAGACATCTACATCCCTAAAAAGGATGAGGATGTTTCTAAGTGGTGTCGTTTAGCCTCTGATTTCAACTTCGCCAATAACCGCGTCATTGAGCTTCAAACGGAGATTGATGATCTCAATAAGATCCGCGACAAGTGCAAGGAAGAACTCAGCGAGATGATGGGCGACTATCGTCTTGCAGACTTTGCGGGCGTTGCTCTCACAAAAAGGCTGACCAAGGGAAAGGTCGATTACAAAAGCTTTCTGAAGTCAAAAAACCTCTCTGAAAAGGAGCTTGATCCCTTCAGAGGAAATCAGACGGAAAGTTGGCTTATTCGGTCGACCGGAGATTACCTTCCCAAAGACTTCATTGATGAGGAACTTGAGGCAGAGATTCAATCTGTCAAAGTTTCCGAGCCGATGTGGTACTGAAAACCTTATCCCCACCGGGAGTTCATAACTCCCGGAGAGGAGCGAACTCCCTTTCTTCTAGGAGTTCACTATGAAAGATAACGAAGTAAACCTTCTTCAAAAAATTGTAGTCATTGTTCCGGAATTTCAGCAGTGGACTGGAACAAGGGCTATGAGAGAAATCGACTTTGCTCTCGGAACCAACGGACGGCTTCCTCCTAAAGAGGTTGCAAAGTCCCTAGGACTGAAAGCAATCATCGATCCGGAAACGCTGCGGGTTTTCGACAGACTCAAGCATCAAGCAGAAAGCCTGCTGGAATCCCGAGGTGTGAAGTATTTATCAGGCTGGGCAGTTCCCACAGACAAGGCTGAAGAGGTTTTTCAGGCCTTGGACGAGCTGGTACGGCGGTACAACGATGAGAAAAATTCTTTTTTGAATCGCTACGACGTACTGGTGGAAGACTGGGCTAACGCACATCCCGACTTTTCCGAAAGCATCAGAGGCGCAAAGCTCAGCCGAGACAGCGTTTCTCGAAGGATTAAAGCCTCCTACGAGTCATTTAAGGTTCAGCCCGTAAATGACGAGCAGGAACAAGCTTTAGTCAAAAGAGTAAGCGGGCTTGGTGATGAGCTGATCGGATCAGTAGCTCAATTGGCTCGAATCTTCTTCAAAGAATCTTTTTTGGGGAAGGAGCGCGCTAATAAAAAAACGATCTCGGCTGTAAAAAGGATCAGAGAGCGTTTGAGCGGGCTCTCCTTTCTTAATTCAAAGATCAATCCTCTTATCCGGATCATCGACAACGTATTTTTAACGATGCCGAAGGAAGGATATTTCGGTGGTCAAGACTTTTGGCGATTAGCCACATTGATCAAGACACTGGGAGACGAGGACCTGATACACGACATTATTGAAGGGAAGGTTTCGCTTGAGGGACTCACTGATGTTCAACCGGAATCGGAGTCATCGGGGCTGCCGCAACAGGCGTGCCTATTTAAGACGACAGAAAAAGAGAGTTTCTCGCCACAAAGCGGAACGACAAAAGCTGAAAATCCGGTTTCCGAAGAATCTATCGAGCATTTCTTTCAAGAGGAATCCTCGAATCAAACGGGTTCTAGGAAAGATGAAGAGACGTCTTGTAACGGCAATTCATCGGATGAACAACTGATTGTCTTGCCGTTAAGTCAAGAGAAAGCCGCTGATTCTGTCGAGACTAACGAGCACGAGCATTTAGAGGCGGTCTCCTCTTCGCAGACTCCGCTTCCAAAGGTGCCTTCTGTGGATGTAGGAGAAGGTTTTTATTTCTAAATTTTCGAACCCGGCGGGTTTCTTCCCGTCGGGAAGAACTGCCGGAATTTTGAGGAAAAATCATGATTTCAAGAGCAGTTCCCAATCAATCAAACTTCAAACAAAGCCTTCCAATTGTGGCCGCAGCCTTAGGCAGAAATTGCGGTGTGACGATTGAGATCGGCGGCAGCGGTGCGTACACCAATGGGAAAGTAATCTCTCTTCCCTTTTTGGAGCTTGAAACGCCGGAAAGCGAGAGGAAACTTCTTGGTTTGTTATGCCATGAATGCGGACACGTCAGATTTTCGGAATTTAACAATGACGAAAAGATCTCCGCGTTTGAGCATTCTCTAGATAACGCCTTGGAAGACGTTCGCATCGAGATGGAAATGGACAAGATCTATCCCGGTGCTGAGCGTCTGCTTAAGGCAGCGCACATCGGCGACATCGAGTCGTTGGCGAACAAGCCGGATTGGCCCCAGGCATCTTTGATTCCAATGTTTCTGCTCTGCTCAGCCGAGCGGAGACTGCTGAATCGAGAATGGATGGAAGCCCTTCTGAAGATTCTTCGTGATCAAGCTATTTCTTTCTTTGGAAAAGAAGTGTGCGACAAACTTGAAGGCTTTGCGCTCCGAGTTAAGGACTGTAAAAGCACGCGAGAGGTACAGGTTCTTCGACGAGAAATCTTGGACTTTTTGCGGCTTAAGCAGCCTCAGCCCGAGGGCAAGGAAGATGATTCCGGGAAAGGCGAAAAGCCTTCGGGGAAAAATGCTCCCAAACGCCAGAGGCGGAAGTCAAAAGCTACACCGATTGAAGAACTTTTGAATAATCCAAACGGGAACATTTCCAATCCTTTGGCGCTTTCAGAAAGGTTCAGTCGGATTACACGAGGAAATTCAGAGCCGTGTGTAAAACCTTTTCCTTTAACAGATGACGTCTGTATCCAGGGCGGCAATCCGGAACGAGGAAAAGAACGATTGCTTCATGCAAAAGCCGACTCCATTGCACTGCGTTTAGCCTTAACGGGACTCGTTCAGTCTAGAAGTGCAACCGGCAGATGGATAAGCAATCGCGGTCGAAAACCTTGTTACCGACAACTCGCAAGGTTGGTAACAGGAGAGATGAAAGTCTTCGAGAGAACAGTAGAAAAAACTGCACCAAACACAGCTGTTCACATCCTTTTAGATGCGAGCGGCTCCATGGGTACAAATCTTGATCTGGCGATCAGAGCCGGATTAGGACTGGTCAAAGGGCTCCAAAGCATTAAAGGAGTCAATCCTGCGCTTTCGGTATTCCCTGCGACCTCTTGTGGTATGGGCAATTTCTCTGTAGTTCCTTTGATAAGGCACGGTCAAAGCCTGCAGAACGTCAAGCCTGAAGCTATCGGGGCCATCCACGCATGTGGATGCACTCCGTTGTTTGAGTCTTTGATCTATTCGGGCTTAATGCTTCGCCGGCAGCCATGTGAAAAGAGGGTTCTGATCGTCATTACCGACGGCGGTGTCCCTCCTGACCAATGTGCGGCCAAAGTGAAGAAATTAAGGGAAAGCGGAGTGTCAGTTCTAGGAATCCAGTTGGGTTCTGAGAATTTTCTCGGCGACGTGATCCCGAATTCTGTGCTTATCGAAAACATCGAAGACCTAAAAGCCGCTTTATTCGGCTTTGCAAAATCAATCCTCCTTTAGTTGTTGAGACGCAAAAGATTTCGGTCTTTTTGCGTCAGGAGGTCAATCAACTTTCTTGGAGTAATCAATGAAATATTTTTTGAACATCGAAGAAATTCGACCTCTTGCAAAAGGCCATTGGGACTATATCTTCTCTGCTTTAGCGCCGCAGTTATCAGCAGCGATGGAACAGCCGGGGAAGCATGTTCCGTGTCCTGTCCACGGAGGGAAAGACGGCTTTAGGCTCTTCTCTAATTATCAAGAAAATGGTGCATGCGTCTGCAACACCTGCGGCGAATTTAGGGACGGATTTAAAACACTTGAATGGATAAACGGATGGAGTTTTTTTGAGGCCTTAAAGCATGTCGCAGCGCTTTTGGGTTTCGGGAATTCAGCCTCTAAGCTGATCCGGACGGAACCTATCAAGAAGAAATTTGTTGGAACCATCTTACGCATGGGTAGTCACAATGATTCTGGCAAAGAAACTTTCATTGTCGAATTATGTGAGGGAGACCACAACCAACAAGTTCAAAAACTGCGTGGAAAGGGTCTTCAAAAAACTTGTGCAATTGCAGGTGTGAAAGAAGGAGATCGGGTTTGTTTAACGTTGTTTTCAAAACAGACTTATCAATCTGTTTCCTGGACTTTTCATACCTATCACTGGGGGGCCGAAAGGCTTCCTAGTCTGGAAGACGAGGAAAGAGTCCAACAAAAACAGAGAAGCGAAGACATCCGACGGGACAATGCGATTGTTTCCACTTGGGAGAGTGCCAAGAGATTTTCTTGGAAAGATCCTGAATGTAAACCGCTCGCAAAGTATTTTCTTTCGAGATGCCTCAAGGTGACAGATCAGGAGCTGGTAGAAGATTTAAGGTTTAGTCCGAAAATCAGCTACCTCAATCCTGACGGCTCGAAAAGCGAATTTTGCGCCATGATTGCGGCGATCCGTAATTCGGAAGGCAAGCTAATTGCGGTGCATAAGACGTTCTTAACCAAAGACGGCAAAAAAGCTTCAGTTGAAACTCCCAAAAAGATTTCTTGTCTGCCTTCAAATGTCTCATTGACAGGATGTGCAATAAGAATTGGGAAGCCAACAAAGTATTTGGCTGTAGCCGAGGGAATAGAGACAGCCCTTTCCGTTTCTATTGCAACAGGGCTCCCCTGTTGGTCTTGCGTAAACGCTCATTTGTTAGAGTCTGTTGAGATTCCGGCGTCTGTTGAAGTTGTGTTTATCTTTGCAGATAAAGACCGATCTTTAGTGGGAACTCGTTCAGCCCGCGCTCTAAGAGATCGTCTAGCGCAGAAAGGGACCATGGCTTGCATAGAAAGCATTGAGGAGGACATTCCGGCGGATTCAAAAGGAATCGATTGGAATGACATTCTCAAAAATTACGGATTGGAAGCTTTCCCGTTAACAAAACTCTGAGTATTGAGAGGCCTCACTTTTTAGTTGAGCCTCTCAAGACTTTTTACCGGTTCATCGGAATGTAAAACTTGTATTTAATTAAATCACCCCATAGTAAACAGATTAAAAATTCGAATTCATAGCCAATAAAAATGTAATTATTTTTTTGAGAAAGATCGATTCTTACACAGAGCTTAAAAGCTATTAGCTAACAAATAAGAATGCAATTTGTGACGAAATTCAAGTTAAAAAAGAATCAGAAAAGCAAAAATAAAAAAATTAGTTACAGATAAAAAATGCTAGTTGTACCTGACAGAAACTCTCTCCATCTAACAAAAAGCGTCCAAACGTCTTCAACAATCTCCTAACTAACAAATAAAAACAAGGATATCACCCTCGTTTTCAATCTTAAAGTAAGCATCTTTTCCTTATTGTTTTTGCCATCACTAAGGTAGAGAGGCCTTAATGACAATAATCTTATCTACTTTGTAACTGTTTGAAAAATACAACAACCAAAAAATAATTTTATAGGCGAGTTGATTTTTTTATTCTTTTAATCAGTCAATTAGCTGAGAAAAATTCATTAATCCTCTTGATATCAGGGTAAATCCGTATTGATTTTTCCAGGGGGGGGGTAGAGTGCCAAAAGGGCAAGCTCCGTCTCTGCCCTATTTCCAAACCTCGATTACAAGGAATCATTATGGAATTAAATATCAGCTATGAAGAGGTCTACGACCTACTACATGCTGCCTGCACGTCTATTTCTCCCGATGCTTTATTTCTCATGAAACAAGCTGCGGAAAGAGAGACAAATCCAGGTGCAAAAGTTTTCTTAGAAACAATGATCCGAAATGTCGGACTTGCGGGCGAAACTGATAAGCCCGTATGTCAGTCTCCAGGACTTCCAACTGTTTGGATTCGTTACGGTGAGGCCGTTGAACTTTCTCCATTGTTGTCCTATTTGCCAAGAGCCGTACAAGAAGCAACAAAAAATGGCTTTATTCGTCCTTCAATCGTTCATCCTCTAACTCGTTTCAATCCCGGTGACAGTTCCGGCAAAGGTATTCCAAATATCGAGTTGAGGCAAGATCCTTCTTTGGATTACGTTGAAATTGTTATGTCTGCGAAGGGTTGCGGCGCAGAGCTCGGCAATGTAGCCAAGATACTTACACCGGCAACATTAGGTAAAAACTACAAAGGTTTGAAATCTTTGGTATTGGATACTGTCATTAAGGCAGGTGGATTCCCGTGTCCACCTTCGGCTATCGGTATCGGCATTGGCGGACAAATGGACATCGCATCCAAACTAAGTCGTGAAGCCATAAGTACCAGAGATTGGCGCGACGTCAATCCGGATCCTCTTCTTGCTGATTTAGAGCGAGAACTGCTAGAGGATATTAACAGTCTGAAAATCGGCCCCGCCGGTGTCGGCGGAGATACCACGTGTCTGGCCGTAAAGATCGCTTACGCCGCCACACATACCGCTATTTGCCCTGTAACCATCAACTTCCACTGCTGGGTTGCTAGAAGATTCGGCATCCGAATTTATCCGGACGGAAGAAAAGAAAAACTGTTCCAAGTGGAGTAAGAAAAATGGCTGAATACACAATCAATCTTCCCGCAACGGATGAAGACGTCGAAAAATTGAACATCGGCGATACCGTCTATATCAACGGAACTGTATGCACCGCCAGAGATATGGCTCATCTTCAAATGAGAGAGCTTATTGAAAACGGAAAAGAATTGCCCGAAAAAATAGCTGGTGGGGCGATTTTCCATGCTGGTCCCGTAATGAAAAAAGATGAAAACGATCAATGGAAACTGCGAGTCATAGGTCCAACGACAAGTATTCGCATGGAGCCTCATGCTGATTTCATGGGCCGCATGGGAGTCAAATTGATTATCGGCAAAGGGGGAATGGGAGATGATAGCCTTGCTGCTTTCCAGAAGTATAAGCAAGCCTATCTACAAGCAGCTCCAGGGTGCGCAGTTGTCTTAGCCGCAGGTATCAAGGACGTAAAAAACGTACATTGGTACGAGAACGGAATGCCAGAAGCAATGTGGGTACTGGAAGCAGACAAGTTTGGACCTTTCGTCGTAACCATGGACTCTAAAGGCAACTCTCGTTACAACGACGTAAAAGCCAAAGCAAGAGAAATTGCCGAGGATATCCTATCCAAGAAATAGAAGAGGAGAAATGATGAATCCAGATTTCTCTGCTTCTCGCGCTTGTGCTCAATTTGCTTCTTCCTTGCAGTACCAAGATATTCCGGACCAAGTAATTGATTTTGTGAAAAGAGATTTGCTTGACTGGCTTGGATGCGCCATTGGAGGGAGTGCGAGTCCTGCCTCTAGGCCAATCAAAAGTGTTTCACTTCTACTTGGGGGCGTTCGACAAGCTGAAGTTATCGGGCTGAGCTCTCAGAATGTTGTTACTTCGGCCGCCTGCAATGCTTACTTCGGGCACATTCTTGAGATGGATGATGTTGACAAAGAAAGCATTTCTCATCCTGCGACCGTGGTAATGCCTGCTGCACTGGCTGTCGGAGCCTGGAATGCCTCGTCCGGGAAAGATGTAATAACTTCGATCATCGCCGGATTTGAAGTAATGCTCAGGATCGGAGCAAGCATCACCCCAGAGCATTACAAGATTTTTCATACAACTGCTACTACAGGTATTTTTGGTGCCTCAGTTGCAGCTGGAAAGATCTTAGGTCTCGACGAAAAGAGGCTTTTGTGGGCTTTGGGAAATGCCGGAACGCTTTCTTGCGGACTGTGGCAATTCTTGAGAGACGGAGGCATGAGTAAATTCCTTCATACAGCACATGCTGCCGGACAGGGCGTTTATGTTGCCCTACTCGCGAGAGAAGGATTTTCGGGCGCTACTCATATTCTCGAGGGCGAACAAGGATTTTTCAAAGGCTACGCTCTCAAAGATGTTAATTGTGACAAGTTTGAGGACTTCTTTAAAGTCTGGAGAAGCGGAAACGTATCCTTTAAACCTTATCCATGTTGTCGTCATACGCATTCTGCAATTGATGCGGCTTTGGACTTAAGAGAAAAGTTGAAAGGAAGAAAACTGAAGTCTATTAAGCTTTTCTCCTATTCGACTGCCCAACAAGTTGCAGGGAAACGATCTCCTAGAGATCAAAGAGAAGCTAAGTTTAGTACTGCTTACTGCGTTGCTTCAGCAATATTGAGAGGTCTTCCCTCTGAAAAACATTTCTCAGAAGAAGCCTTACAAGATAAAGAAGTAAGAAATCTGGAAAACCTAATCAAAATTGAAATAGATGACGACTTGAACAAAGTCGTTCCTACCAACTGGCCACACCGCATTGAAGCCATCACTGATGACGGTGAAAGGTTAGTTTCTCAAGTTTGGAGTCCGAAAGGCGATCCCGAAAATGAGCTGGATTGGCCTGCGGTAGAAAGCAAATTCAAAACCTTGACGGAAGGTTTCATCACAACAGCTACCCAGGAACAAGTCATAGAAATTTGTAGGAATTTCGAAAACCAAAACTCAATTTCTGATCTTTTCGAGACGATCAATTCCACCTTCCAAACTTCTTATTAATCAAATCCACAGGAGAGAGGGGAGTCCTTCCCCTCTTATAAGGTGACATTATGACTAAAGACAAATGGCTAAAATTTGCCGTATGCTTTATTCCAATGCTGTTGCTGCTAGTTGATACACCTAGTGGCATGAATCCAAAAGCATGGCAGCTTTTCCCATTCTACATAGGCACAATTATGGCTATTATGCTCAGGCCTATGGGCGAAGCTCCTATTCTTATGATTTTCTTGGGCTTATACGCTGTTTCCATGAACGGACTTAGCGTGGCTTTATCCGGTTTTTCGATCGGCATGGTCTGGTTAGTAACCGGTGCCTATTTCATTGCTCAGGCATTTAGGGATACAAATCTTGGAAGAAGAATTGCCTATCTTCTCATTCGAGCATTCGGAAGAACTTCTCTTGGTTTGGGTTATGCGGCCGCATTCTCTGACTTTATCATCGCCCCTGTAACGCCTTCTAATGCTGCCCGCACCGGTGGCATCATTTGGCCAATTTTCCGATCTATTGCGGAAGCCCTTGATTCTTATCCCGAAAAAAATCCGAGAGGCATCGGAGCTTACCTTGCACAGCTTCTTTACATTATCAGCATGTGCACGGGGCTTACGTTCTTGACAGGATACGCTGCAAATACTGTTGCGTGGACATTTGCCGATCAACTTCTTGGTTTGAAGATTTCTTGGATTCAGTGGACATCAGCCTTCATAGTCCCTGCAGGAATCATGCTCCTTCTCGCACCTATCGTCATCTACAAGATTTTCCCGCCGACTATCAAAAAAATCGACAATATCACTATTGCTAAAAAAGGTCTTGAGTCCATCGGTCCAATGTCCAATAAAGAAAAGATTTTGCTTGGTCTTTTCGTATTAGCGATTGTCGCCTGGGCTACATCTTCAATTACCAAGATTAATTCAACAGCGGTTGTTCTTGGTTTCATTGCTCTTTCCCTCATTACAGGAGTTCTTAAGTGGCAAGAAGTTGCTAAAAACGGTCAAATTTGGACAACTTTGACTTGGTATGGCGGCATCCTCGGCATGGCGACAGCATTGAATAAATTCGGCTTTTTCATGTGGATGGCTAAGCTTCTTCAAACCTATGTCGACTTCAGTAGTTTCAGCCACATTGGACTGCTTATTTCTATGGTCGCCCTTGGAACAGCATGTCGGTACCTATTTGTATCCTGTGGAGCCTACATGGCTTCTGTCCTGCCTGTTCAGTTCACAATCGGCTTAGCAGCAGGACTGCCGCAATGGGATATGTTCCTAATGTTTACCACCTGCGGTGTTATGGGAGCGTTGGTTACTCATTATGCAAATGCTGCCGGTCCTGTCCTTTTCGGCGCGAACTACGTCTCCGTAAAAACTTGGTGGTCTATTGGACTTTTCTACACCTTACTTTCCTACGTTGTATTCACCATTATTGGTATCCCGTGGTGGTCAATGTTAGGAATTTTTTCCTCTCTTTAATTTGTTTTGCATCTAAAGAGTCATTGGTGCTATCACCTCAGTAACTAATCAACATGAAAGGCTTTCTCACTGCTCTAGGTATTCTCGCGGGATGTTACTTCTTGATTTATTGCTCATCGGATATCGGGGTAATGTCGACGGATGGCTTAAACGGAGAAGAGACAGTTCTCGTGACCTTGGAAGATGTAAAAGCTCACGATTCAAGCCTGCCTGGGATTAACCTGAAAGGCGGCGTATTGGAGCAAAGTTCAATCGATTGCTTATCGAAAGAACTTAGACAAAAGCATTTTCTGGAAAGTTTAGGGCCCCTGAAAATTTCCTCGGCGACCATTTTGACATTGGAAACTAAGGAAATAAGAGGACGGTACACAACGTTTTTAGAAGTTTCCTACCAAATTCAGGATCCACATAAAAATAAAACAATTCTCAATTTCCGTACCAACGGCTATGGAAGAAATGTTTTATCAGGAAAAGTGAGGAGTTTCTTCTCATCCCGAGAAATGGCATGTAAGGAAAACGTTTCCGACCTTGCTGCCTTTTTGAGGATGTCCAATTCAATCAAAGGAGGAAATTCATAGAAATTACCAAAAAGTAATTCATGGAACGCGACGAATTTACGGGTGAAGACGTTGCGTTCCTTTTTTAATATCAGGAGTTTAAAAATGAATGTAAGAATAGAACACGACTCTCTCGGAGATGTCGAAGTAAATGATGAAAAATACTGGGGAGCTCAGACACAGCGAAGCTTCATGAATTTCCCAATTGGGCAAGAAAAAATGCCTGAAGAAATTATCAATGCCTTTCTTCTTCTTAAAAAGGCCTGCGCTCTTGCTAACATGTCCTACGGAAAGCTCGACCCCACTCGAGGCGCTGCTATAGTGCAAGCCTGCGATGAAATTTTGTCTGGCAAGCTCGGCGGTAACTTCCCGCTTGCCGTTTGGCAAACGGGTTCGGGAACGCAGTCCAATATGAACGTTAACGAGGTAATCGCAAACCGAGCAACAGAAATTATCAATGGTTCATTTAGAAATAAAAAAGGGTTATCGCGAGACAAACTGGTCCATCCGAATGATCAGGTGAATATGAGCCAGTCGTCAAACGATACTTTCCCTTCCGCACTTCATATAATGTGCGTTCTTGAAGTTTTTAAACAACTTATTCCAGCCATTCAGAACCTTAGACAGGCTTTAGAGGTTAAGTCTGAGGAATTTAAAGAATTAATTAAGAGCGGAAGAACCCATTTGCAAGATGCAACACCTATCACTCTGGGACAGGAATTCTCCGGTTATGCCTCTATGCTGGAACATGCAGAACAACAAATTTTAGTTGCCACGAATTTTTGCCGTGAATTGGCTATAGGAGGCACGGCTGTTGGTACTGGCATCAACGCCCCAAAAGATTTCGGCGAACGAGTTTGCAGAGAATTAACGGCTCTAACTGGAATGTCTTTTAAGAGCGCACCAAATAAATTCCATTCTCTAACATCTAAGGATGCAACCGTCTTCTTGAGTGGCGCCTTAAAGGCTTTGGCCGCGGATCTAATGAAGATTGCTAATGATATTAGGTGGTTAGCCTCAGGGCCTAGATGTGGTCTGGGAGAAATTAATCTTCCTGCAAATGAACCAGGATCTTCTATCATGCCGGGCAAAGTCAATCCGACCCAGTGCGAGTCTATGACAATGGTAGCTGTTCAGGTTATGGGCAACGATTGCGCCGTGGGATTTGCGGCTTCTCAAGGAAACTTTGAATTAAATGTTTTCATGCCTGTAATCGCATACAACCTTACCCAAAGCATAAGACTCCTTGCCGACAGCATGAACTCTTTCACTATCCGGTGTGTGAACGGAATTACCGCTAACGAGAATAAATTGCGAGATTACATGGAAAAATCTCTCATGCTTGTTACGGCTCTTTCACCGCTTATTGGATATGAGAATGCAGCAAAAGTTGCTAAAAAAGCCCATGCCGAAGGCATATCTCTTAAAGAGGCGGCTCTCTCCTTGGGACTCTGTACTGCAGAGCAATTCCAAGAATACGTTGATCCTTCAAAGATGATCTAAACAGTCCTTCTTAACATCAAGCCCTCCCGGGCTTGATGGGAGGTAGTTGGATCTGTGTTTATCTTTGTGCAGATAAAGATCGTCCTTTAATGGGTAACTCGTTCAGCTTGCGCTCTAAGGGATCGTTTAGCGCCGAAAGGAGAGCACTGAAGAGGATATTCCAGAGGATTCAAAAAGAATTGACTGGAATGACATTCTTTGTAGACAAGGAGAACGGGCGTTTCCTTTGATCAAACCATAAGCTTAGAGGGGCATCACTTAAAAAGTGGAGCCCCTCGAAAATTCTTAGTTAGTTGACACGGCCCGCAATTAGGCGTGTATAACGAAGACTTCATTTCACTCGCTCTTGATCGGGAGCTTTTTTCTTAGAATTTTCAATCAGTTTCCATAGTGCTTCTTCGTCAATGGCTTCAAGATAAAGCTCAAATCTTGGTCTGAGCATTATTGTGATTTCGGTGTCGATGAATCCGAGTTCTGCCCCATGAAGAGTTGTGTCGCGCATTCTTCTGAGGTGCTTCAAGAATTCCGAAGAAACACGTAATGTCAGCAAATCTCCGCCTTCAGTCAAAGCAACGCAACGAGCGCCCGATTGAGTTCCAAGCGTCATTATTGTTAAGCGGAGATCTCTTCGTACCTTCCCTGGACAAAGTTGATCGGACTCAAGTTCTCTAATCGTCTCAATGAGAGGCAAATCTTTTTTCCAGCTCTCATCCTCTCGGGACTTATCAAGTTCGGCCTCTTTTCTGACATCATCGCCGCTTATTTTCTTTTTGTCCCAACCATAGAAAGTGCTCTTTAGAACATCCTCAAGTAGAGGGTGGTACTTGAATTCCACCGAGAAGGTGTGTTTGAGAACTTTTCCGATCCAAGCTCCAAGGTTCTTCGCATCCTCCAATAGCTCTCCGGGAGGGTCATAATAACCTTCAATTACTGCTACTTCAGAAGTCTTTATATTCTCCTGAGAAAAGACTAATTCAAAATTCTCCTCCGGAGTTACTACTGTAACTTTTACACGTGGAAAACTATCGCCTACTACCATATCGGAGAAAAAGTCCGCGCAGCCATCTGTGAGCTCTTCGAGGTGGGAAGATATTAACTCTCCATTGACGCAGATAGAGATATTCTCTTTACAGTTCTTATTTATTCTATAGACAATAGCGAAAAGATCATTCGCCCATCCATCCTTGTCCGTGGTTTCGGTCCAAGGATTATCACAGTCAAACTGAGTTGCCGTAAATATTGCCATTAGTTTCTCCTTTTTTATTATCCGAGAAGGAACAATTTGAATTATTTCTATGTACCTCACTTTGAAGCGGGAAATTTCTGCTAGAACTTTCTGAAAGGTACGACCGTTTCTTTAAAGAAACTTTCTGCAGCCTTCCTTAGTTCGCTCATGTATCTCAGCTTGCTCAATGAATTTCCGGAACTTTTGTATTCTTTGTAATCACCGGTGAGGTGGACCGAATCTCCTGCCTTCCAGCTCATCGCTTCTGCTCCGACCTCCTGTTCGCTTACGAACCATTTCCGGGAGAATTCAGAGATCTCTTTGCTTATTATTTCTTGCACTCTCTCTTGAACTATCGTCCAGGCATCCTGATCTTCAAACTTCATCGGATTCATTCGAACTTCAAACCAAACCTGTTCCACGATTTGTCCAATATGCGGGTTGGATTTTTTGTATTCATTAATGTAGGCACAGATCTTTTTGTCTTCCTCTTCGGAAATATTTCTAGTTTCAGTATCTCCACTAACAGGAATATGAGACTGAATCAATGTGATTAGGTACTTATAGTTAACCTCCGTGGTTCTAATTGATTCTAGTTCGTAGTCAAATTCTACGAGGGAAACAGGATCGGGATTGTCTTTCCCCTTTTGAATTCCCCTTAATTTTTCGAGCGCATTTTGATAAGCCCCACAATATTGTTCAAATTCCTCAGAGCTGATCCCAAATTGCTTTTGGATCTCTTTTTCCTGGAACTCGTCATAAACACGTGCTGAGGCTAAATATCTGTCAACGGCTTGAAATGCAGATATAAAATCAGCTAGCTCTTTCTCATCACTCAAAGCCAAAACATCTTTCGAAGTCTGTGCAATATTGCGCAATTGCTTTACAGCCGCCTTAAGTTTTCCCTTGGTTGTTTTCCAATCCGGAGCCGACACATCACCTGAACTTCCTAAAGAATAAAGAACTAGGGCCTCGTCAATTTTCTTGGCGTAATTTGCTGGATATTGCATGGTGCAGATCTGACCATAGCGTTTAGTCTTATCAAAAAGACGATTTGTTCTGGAAAAAGCTTGGATTAGGTGTTGGGGTTTCATCGGCGCTCGATCGAGAAAAATAGTCGATAAGCACGGCGCATCAAAACCAGTTAGAAGTCTGTCCACAACAATAACCAAATCCAGCTGTTCATCTCTTACGCTATAAATAGGCAATTTTCTAGCCAACCTCTTGTTCAGGTCGGCGTTATAAGCAGCAATATCTTCCAGACCATAGTTCTTTTTGAACATCCGGTTATAGTCTTCAAGGGACTGTTGCATGTGCTTTTGCTTCACCTCAGCACTCTCGTCATTCTCGCCTAGGGTGTAAGTGATGGCTACTTTTGGGAAATCCGGAAGTTTCTGGATGATTCGTTTATCAATTTTTCCGTTGTCCTTAAAAGCCTTTATTAGCTGGTAATATCTTTGTGCCTCGGCTATCGAAGAACAGGTGAGAATCGCTTCGTAGGTGTTTCCTTCTCCGGCATTTAATCCAAATTTCCCTTCACTCTTATTGATGATGTAGTCAATCACTTGATTTTTATGTTCATCTGTCCCGTAGAATTCTCCATTCCTTTCGTAGTGGTTGATTACTGCTGTCTCAATTTCATCCTGAGGTTTATTTGTCAATTCTTCTTCAGTGAAGAGCTTGTTATCCAAAGCTAATTGCCGAATCTGTTCTTCTGAATGACCTAAAGATTGAATTTGGAACCCGAGAACAGCGCCATCTTTAATGGCTTCTTTGATGGTATAGGTATGCAGGAGCGGACCGAACTGTTGTTCTGTAGTTCTTGGAAGATCGCCTTTTGCAGCTTTTTTATTTTTGTCGAAAATTGGGGTTCCTGTGAAACCGTACCACAGCGATTTTTTCCCCGGTTTGTCAAAAAAGCGCTCAATCTCTCTTTTCGTTTCAGGAGTCACTGTGCGGTGACATTCATCTATTACAAAAGCCAAGTGCTTGTTTTTTAGCTTTTGACGCGCCTTTTCTAACTGAGGGGAAAGTTGATCTTTGGAATACTTCCTTAAGATGTTTTGAAATTTTTGAATCGTTGTGACGATAGCAATCCTGCTGTCATTTAATAATTTATCTTCTAACACAGAAGTCCGCGCAGTATCTTCGATATCGACATCATCGTTTTCTGCATAGGATTGGAAGTCATTGGAAGTTTGTTGGTCCAGATCTTTTCTATCAATCAAGAAGATCGTCTTATCGATGGCAGGAATATCTAACAAATTCTTCGTCACCGTGTAGGAGGTGAGAGTCTTGCCAGAACCTGTCGTGTGCCATACAAATCCCGACTCCTGCTTTCTTGAAGCTTCTTTAATCTTGTCTATCGCGTGGATTTGATATGGACGCAGCAGAATGAGCTTGCGTTTTTCTTGGTCGATAACGCTGTAATTACCAACCATCAAATGGGCTGCAGGAATATTCAAAACATCCTTAGCAAAGCTAAGGTAATCATCAACCGGTTCATTCTTCTCGTCTACCCAGCGGGATAGGAATTTTTCATTCATTTCACCGTTCTTGTTTGCAGCAATGTACCTTGTTTCGATCCCGTTGGAGACAACAAACATTTGAACAAAACCGAATAAACCTTTGAATTGACCTTCCCGACAGTATTTTTTTATTTGTCTAAAGGCATCCATGAACGGATGATCCGGATTCTTTAATTCAATGTGGATTAAGGGAAGGCCATTAATAAGAAGAGTAACGTCAAACCGCCGATCTCTGTCAGCACCGTCAGGAGAGAACTGGTTTATGACTTCGTAAGAAGAATTTCCGCCGGCTATTTCTCTATTGTTCAGGACTTGCAGATAAACGGTACCAAGGGAGGCATCCTCCCTAACCAACGGAATCTGGACAATTCGATGCTCTCCGGTCAGCCAACAAGCCGCTTTATAGCTTGTTACCGACTCTTGAAGCAGCCGATTTTTGATTTGCTCCATCTCTGAGTCCGTAATCTTGACTCCGTTGAGTACCGCAATGTTGTTTCTGTTGAGTTTCTCACGAAAATTTTCCCAGAGCTGCTCTTCCGTTTTGATATCCGGCCGATACGTCCATTGAGAAACTCCGGTTGTCAGTTGAGCGATTAAATTCTGCTCAAGTATTTTTTCTGGTGTAGACATTTCGTTTAGGCCCTCACAACGACTAAACAAACATTTGTTGTAGCAAGGATTTCTTTAGTATTTTCAAACTTTCAAGTTTTCGCTGATGAAGAGTAATAATGCCGTCGAGTTGGTTAAAAAGATCGCCAATTTTCGTTTGCTCTAATTGACTCGGGACGGGGACAATTAAATTCTTAACAATTTCTCCTGACAGATTCCCCTGTCCTCCTTGGAGAAAGGTGGCCGTAATCCTATCTTTCTCTTTTCTTAACCAGAAAGATAAAAAAGCATTTGAGTATCCCTCCTTTGTAGATATTGCCAGTATGGCTTGATTTATAGCGCCATCAATCTTAGAAAGGGATACTTCTCCACTTGTTGCTCCGTATAGAGCGTAAAGTATCTGCCCTTTGTGAACGCGTTTTGCTGAAGATTTGTTTAGCCCTTCTTCTGTTATGAAAAGTTCTGTTCTCTCTCCGCTGATCTCGCCAGATCGTATAAAAGGGATGGTTCCATTGTAATAATTTTTATTTGAAACTGATGGGGTTCCCCCTGAATACGACAAGGTGAAATCTTTTAACTTACGCTGTTCCCAAGCTTCAGTAAAACCTGGGAATCTAACTTCTGGATTTTGTTGACCGTTTTTCGGGAACATTTTTTGAAGTAGGGACTTCTTGAGCTTGCTAAGACCTTCCAACTTTCGCTGATGAAGGGTAATAGCTTTATCGAGCCGCTCAAAAAAAAGTCCAATTTTCATTTGCTCTGCTTGGCACGGGAGGGCAATTGGCATTCTAAAAAACAGGGCGTTTTTTATCGAAAATCTGTCAGAACGTGCCCCAGAATCTCCGTTAAACAACATAAATGGATACCAGCAGGAACTTTTGAAGAACCATTCAAGAAATTCACGATTTATTCCCTGGGTTCGAAGAACTGTATAAAGAGGCGAAACTACTCCAGTCTTTCCTAGTTTATTGCGATTTATGGGACCCACAGGAGCAGTTACAGATATTCGTGGGTTGTAAACAAAATCATCTTCTTTGACTACGTAGTACCCATGAAGACTACGTAACTGCGCAATATCATGATCAAAAAAATCGCGTTGACGTATAACTCCAAATTCAGCCGAGTTTGTGAATACCTCTGAGTAACGTAATTCTGTGTTCTTTTCTGTGACTTTTTCGGCAAAGTCTCCCAACTTACGTTGTTCCCAAGTTTCATTAAACCCAGGGAATCTCAATTTTGGAACCATTGATTTTTTTTCTTCTGTCATATCTGCTCCTAGATCATCCTCGAGATCCCTAACTCTTTAAGTTCTTTATTCAATTCTTTAGTCAAGACAGATAATTCTTTGTCAATTGTTTCAAGATCATCGAATACTGCGTTGATATCTATCGTTTCCTCCTTAGGCATAGAGTCGACATATCTTGGAATGTTCAAGTTGAAATCATTACGTTCGATTTCCTCAAAAGTTGCCAAGTGCGCGAACCCTTCAACATCTTTTCTTTCTTTGTATGTTTTGAAAATCTTCTCTATATGCTTTTCTTCGAGGATATTCTTAGCTTTGTCTTTCGTAAATTCCTTAGATGCGTCAATAAAGAGAACTTCTCTTGATTCGTTGTTTTTCTTTAAAACTAAGATGCAGGTCGGAATTGGTGTAGAAAAGAATATCCCAGGAGGCAAACCAATTACCGCATAGATTCTTCCATTCTTCAGGAGCGTTTCCCTAATTGTTCCCTCAGAACTTCCTCGGAAAAGAACACCGTGAGGTAAAACGATACCCATTGTTCCCGTATCTTTCAGGTGGTAGAAACCATGAAGCAGAAACGCGTAGTCTGCTTTGCTTGCTGGTGGTAGTCTTTTGTATGGAGCAAACCGCGGATCTGTAAGTAGGGCTTCTTTGGCATCCCACTTCTGAGAATAAGGGGGATTCATCACCACAGCATCGAAATTAGTGGGCTCCTCCACAGGCCAATCTGCATCAAGGGTATCTCCGTTTCTGAGGTGCTGCATAGCCGTCGGAACTTTATGCAGCATCATATTCATTCGCGCGAGGTTGTACGTCTGGTTTTTAAGTTCCTGTCCAAAAAATTGGACTTTGTCGCTACGATTTAACTCGGGTGTGTTGTTTAAGTAATTTCTAGGTTGTAAAAGCAACGACCCCGACCCCATAGCTGGGTCATACACAGAAAAGCCAACCTTATCCTGCTGTCCGTAGGTAACAATCTGAGCGATGAGTTCTGAAACGGAACGTGGGGTATAAAACTCTCCAGCTTTCTTGCCGGACTCGGATGCGAATTGAGCGATCAAATATTCATAAGCATCGCCTAAAGCATCATCGGAATAGTCATTGAAATTCAGATCAGATAGGGCAATGATAACGGAGGCAATTAATTCATTTCGTTTCGCTGGTGTCTTTCCAAGATCCTTTGAATCAACATCAAAGTCTTCAAAAAGCCCTTCGTAGTGTTCTCCTTGGGCCTGCTCCAAATCCCTGAAAGCTTGGGCGAGGTTAGAAAGCAAGAATGTTTGATGATTTACCTGGTCATAGAAACTAGTAAACGTGAATTGAGGAGCAAGTACACATCCAAACCTTAGGGCTAACTCTTCTTGGAGGAGATCCCAATCTTCTCCTTTGGAAGCCTCTTCATAAATCTTCTGTGCTTCAACTAAAGTGTCGGGGTTCTCTTCTAAAAGGTCTGAAGCCTCATAAAGCATTCGATCGGACAGGTTCTTATAGAAAACAAGAGGAAGGAGGTAATCCTTGTAAACGTCAGCGGACATTGTCTTCCGCAATTCATCTGCAGCCGCCCAAAGAGCAGCGTTTAGAGACTTTTGATTCAGGTTTTCCATTTTTTAACAAATCAAAGGGTTGTATTGTTTTTATTTCGGATGCGGAGAATAGTTTGTCTGGAGGTTTTGAATTTTCTTGCTGTTTCCGAAACTGATTTACCAGAGTTTAAGTCAGACATTACAGATTGTTGTTGAACCTCGTTCAGAGAAAAGTTTCGCCCTAGCTTTTTTCCTTCTGCCTTTGCTCTCTCCAAGCCCGACTGTGTCCTCTCAATTATTAAATCTCTCTCGAATTCCGCTACGGCACTGAGGATTGTCATCGTCATCTTTCCCGAGGAACTGGTTAAGTCGGTGCTTCCTAAGGCCAAACAGTGAACCTTGACACCCCTTTCGGCCAAAAGATCTATGGTCTGTCTCACGTCAAGCGCATTCCTTCCGAGACGATCTAGCTTTGTGACAACCAGAGAGTCTCCTTCTTCTAAGCGGTCAAGAAGTTTAATGAATTCTGGTCTTCTAGAAGCGTAAACAGAGCCACTAATCTTTTCTTCGACGAATCTTTTGGGCTCAACACTGAAGCCAGAATTCAGAATTTCCAGTTTTTGATTTTCCGGATTTTGGTCATTTGTTGAAACGCGGCAATAAGCAAAAACTCGTCCCATGATGTAGAGCCTCTGTGTACCAAAAAGAATGTACGTATTGTACAACCTGTACGTATCTACTTTTGATAATTAACGGACAGTTAATGACGCTATGTCCGTAAACGATCGATTGCGGACATAAGAAATCATGTCCACTTGTGATATGTAAAAATACTGCGACGGTTTTTAATGAGATTATGAGGATATACATTTGCAATGAGAAGGCCAATAAGGGAACGCAACAGTCAAGAACATACTGATTTTAAGGGACTAATAAATCGTCATGCATGTAGTTTAGGCCACGCAATTTCCTGAGTTAGACAAGGGCCGCTTTGTTAAAATCATGTTCAAAGACCAAGAGGATTAGGATGTCAGATAAAGATTTAGCCTTCTGTCAAAAGTTATTTGATAAGTCCGTTGAAGCTTTCCTGTTAGCAGTTGAAACTTATAACAAACCGACCATTAAGTATAGAGTCGAAGCTTTTGCTATTTTCATTTGTAACGCTTGGGAACTTCTCCTAAAAGCCCATTTATTACAAACTAGTGGGCCCGGAGCAATCTACTACCCAGACAATCCATCCAGAAGCTATAGTCTTGAACTATGCATCAGAAAAGTTTTAACAAACGAGAAGGATCCGTTGAGGTTAAACCTCGAGAAGATTATCGAGCTCAGGAACACTAGCATTCATTTGATTACTGAAGAATACGAGATGGTCTACGTTCCGCTTTTTCAAGCGTGTGTGCTTAATTACGCTGAAAAACTTCTCGAGTATAGCGGAGGAGATTTAGGTGACCGCATCCCCTTAGGCTTTTTGACTCTTTCCTCAACGATGGAAACGTTGTCGGAAGCAAAAATTAGAGCAAAATATCCGGGGAATTTAGCCCAACATTTGCTCGAATTGAATGGAAAGTTGAATACTATTGCAGGGAAGGAAAATAATAAATTCTCGATCCCGGTAGAACACCGCTTTTATATAACAAAAAATAAAAATAACGCTGATCAAATTGTGCGCATAGCGAAAGAGGGAGAGATTCCTGTTGCTGTCATAAAGTCTGTCTCTTCGCCCAATGAGACTCATAAATTCACAACTACGCAGGGCATCTTCTACATCGACAGTGCCCTTAGAAAACGAGGGGTTAGCCTATGGTACGGCGGGAAAGAGGACGTTAGATTTAACTCTTTTCATTTCAATAACTTTACAAAACATTATGGGATTAAGAGCCGTGAAGACCTATGTTATACGGACACCCACGATAAGCAGAAACGGTACTACTACAGCCAGAAAGGGTTGGATTTTATAGTAGAAGAGCTTTGCAAGGATCCCAGAAATATCCTCACAAAGCTCAAAACAAAGAAAGAACCAGGGGCAAAGGAATTCTAAGCCAACCTCCGGCTGAAAGCTTACTCCCATTCGGGAACCCAGCACTAATCCTTCACGATCTTTCTGAATGGAATTATAGGACAAAAAAGTATAGGTGAACTTTAACGCGCACTTTTTGGGTGCACGGTTGTATCTTTACATTTCAAGATCTACATTCAAAAAAGTTCGAAGAACTTTATTTCGTATTTCGTATTTTTCGGTTGTTTCTCATTGAACTCTCTCACGAAAGGTGTTCTTCGGATGATATGGAAGAAATAAACGAGGCTTTCTCCCGCCTGTTTGTTATTTAACTTTAGAAATCTTGCTAGTCGAGCACCGTCTCTACAATTTTCCTTCATTTTTTGTTTATTGCGATCAGAAGCGCTTTCCCTCGCTTTTTGTATTTATTTCATTTAGTTGTTGTTGCCTTAACTTCGTAATGTGCCTTCTACGAGAAGCGGAGTTGCCAACTAGTGAAAGTCAGGACGAAACGAGATTAAGCTCTCCTAGCTTCCGAGAGGATATAAAACCTTTTTAGCCCCTTAAAAAGGAGTGGGCGTTTCTTTTTGCTTTCGTTCCAAAAGATAGGAGTACAAAATGGAAAAGAAATTTTCAAGAAATGTTGAGAAAATGCAAAATGGGACAAGGTGTTAGTGCCATTCGGCGGCATAGTAATGACCATTTCTATGCCGCCGTGCAACAAGGGATAACCCTCACAACATTTCTTGATATTGAAATAATGAAACCGTTCCTTAATATAAGAAAAAATAAACAGGCACTATCTGGAACTAAGTAATGTACTCTCAAACCAAAAAAAATAAAGCTGAATGGATTGCCATAGGTTCACTGCTTTTTTCAATCCTCCTATCTATCCCTCTAACTAATTTTCTTTTTCTCTACCCAAGCTCTATGGTGTGTTTATTAGGTTGGTTTTTTTTCATTAGCGTTTTCCGAGCTAGTCAGTCTGCTAAGTATGTAGGTAGACCTTTTTCACAGCTTCTTCTTGTTCCATTCGAATCGCTACGTCGCTTAACCTATGAGTTATTGAAGGGGGAAGATCCTGTTCAAATAAAAGTTGCAGCAGAAAAATTTTGTGGTTTTGCTTTTTTATTTACAGGATTTTGCTTAACTAATAACATAATTAACGAATCCGACATTAATGGAGCCCTTTTTAGCTACGTACTATCTTTTTTGCCAGCCGGCATTTTCGCTTGTCGAGCCGCAAAGATAATGCATAGGCCCTCATTTGTACTTTTCCTCGAGTTCTTCGGTTTCAAGATTCCCAAGATCCTTAAGTGCAAGCCCCCCTTCTATTTGCATTGCAGATTCCCCCTTTACCTCCTTTCTCTTCAAGGCAATCAAAATCTATCTCCAAGAACCTTCAAGACTCTCAAGCATTCAAGGGAATGTCGTTATTCGTCATCAAGTAGAAAAAAACAGGGTGCTAAAAAGTCAGCTGACCCTGACCCAGAGGGGGCGCCCCGTAATAACTGTTATAAATCGAACTTAGATTGTGGCACCTCCCTTGCTAAAGAGGAGGTCCACCATGAATAAAATCCTCGTCTTCATCCAGATTCAAAATAAGTCTTCTTCTGGCTCACCTCTGGAAAACCTCGACTCCATATTGATACTAAGACGACTTAGAACTTGTTACAAACAAAAACGAGGACGTGCCAATTTCCTTATTGATCGAAAGATAAAGAACAAGCTAACAGATAAAGAAGAAGAATTAATAAGGACACAAATCACACACGTCGTCAACGACAAGCCGTCGTTTGAAAATAAGATCGACTTGTGCATTCTTCATCACGGGAAAGTAAAGATTCATTTTTCGTTAGAAGAAGTCTCAGAAATTCTTGGCTGCAGCGTTCCTTGCCTAAAAGATCACATCAGGAACGGCGAATTTCCACCTCCCACCAAGGATGGATATTCACAGAAGTTATTGTGGAAATGTCTTTCAATCTTTCTTAAGAATCCAAAAGCAGAATCCACAGAAACAATCAAAAAGATGATGGCTGATCTCTGGAGAATCTCTAAGACAGAAGCGACACAAATTAAAACGAATCCACAATACCTTCTTAACGTTCTTATTCCAAACAACTCTGAACTTAAAGAAAAAACTTATGAAGTTGAAGTTCCAAATTTCAATTTCTTCCCCTACATGAAAAGGAACGAGGATAAAAATTGAATTAAGGGGCCTCACGCGGCGTCAATATCGACTATTAAGAGTAGAAGTGGAGATCCTGAATTGAAATTACAAATTTTATTTACCGAGACCTCTTTTTTAGGGCGTCTCTAAACCAAATCTCCTCTGGAATTCGCTTAAAACAAACCAAGATGAATCGAATCTCAATATTCAGATAAACGCTGAGAAACTTTTTAGCAACAACTCTAAGTCAAAAACTTAGAATTTCAAGGAGTAAACCATGAACGACACTAAATCTAAAGCACCTCCATTCCGTACCGACAGAATCGTCAACACTAACCTATCAACAGAAATGCAGAACGAAATTGCAATGGGTTTCATGCGTCCGAAAACATTGCAATCATATTTGAGTATGGGAGGAATTCCTCTTAGTCGTTCAGCAGTGAGTGAACTGCAAAGGAGGCCTGACTTCCCCAAAGCGTACAGACTTTCTTCAACCCTTGTACTCTACAAGGTCTTCGATATCTACAACTGGGTTATAAGCCACGTCTCAGAAAAGATAAATAGGAGCTGGGAATGAAACAGAGGAACGGGAAAGGCGCTCTCTCATGGCCCGAGAAAGCGCCCTTAACTGAAGTTAAAGTTGTTCAGAAATCAGAACGTGTTCATCTTAACTTAGAAAACTCCCCTTTGACGCACGAGAGCCCGAAGGACATAAAACTCAGTGATTCAGCGGGTCACAAGAAGGATATCTTGCTTGAAGAATTACTTTCTTTGAAACCTGACGAATTCCCTTTCCGAAAAAGGGAATTGACGAAAAAATACGGGATCACTTCGGCTGACCTTCGAAAATTTTGGGAAAAATCTCAGATGTTGCTGGAAGTGAAAGGTAAAGATCTGCCACTTTGGGCACAAGAAATCGAAAAATGGCCGGAGGAAGTCGATCTCGTTGAGATCTTTAACCTTATAGAGAGAATCATTCGAAAATTTTTCGTTATTTCGGATGGCGATGTAGTTAGTTGCGTCTTGTGGATCGTGCATTCGTGGTTCAACAGTTTAGCGACGTATTACCCAATATTAGCGATTACAGCTCCATTTGAAGGCTGTGCCAAGAGTCCTCTTGGTGAGTTGGTTTCTAGGCTAAGTCGAAAGGGTTGTTATCTTCTGGCACCATCAATGTCGTCCCTCTTTAGGATATGCGATAAATATTCTCCGACCCTAGTTCTTGATGAATTAGACCAATACATCAAAAAACCTGCATACACAGAACTGACTCATACGTTGAATTCTGGAGTTAGTAGGGGCGCAAAAGTAGCCAGAACATCAGGGGAAAATCAGGACGGCAAAAGAGAAGTTGAATTTTTTTCCGTTGCCGGACCAAAATGCATTATAGGAATTCAGTTGACAATGGTCTTAGATAAAACGACCAGTAGCCGTTGCATTTTCATCAACCTAAGAAGAGCGGCGCCAACGGAGCTGGCGAAAGTTAGCGACTATCTTTTAGACAAAGATCGTCCCGAAACTATTGCCCGTGTCCTTGAAATAAAAAGGAAAATTAAGAGAGCCGTAGAGGATTTATCCATTGCCTTCCAACAAAGACTTTTTTGGTACTCAGACACAAACCTAACATTCGGTCTTCATGGAAGAGAAAAACAGAAGTGGATAAATTTAATAGCATTAGCAGACATCGCTGACATCCAAGTATTTTCAAAAAAGAACAATTTACCCTTGAATAAGGCCTTATATGACTATGACAAATCAATCCCTCCAAAGCCTAACTGGAGGGAGAGAGTTGTTAAGTGCGCTCTAAGTAAAGAAAGTGAGGTCAAAATTCCATCCGAAGATCAGGAACTGCTTCTACAGATCATAAATATTTTTAGAGAGTTAAATGTCGAGGAGCTAAGTATTAAAGATCTATGCGCTCAATTAGCACATAGGGATCGGATGTTCTACGAGAACAAACTTTCTGAAATAGTACTGGGTAGGAAGTTCGCAGCTCTCGGCCTTTGGAGAGATGAAAAAGGTGAGCCTAAAAGACCGACAAGAAAGACAATCAAGGGGCGGAAATTGACTATATGCTACCTGACGGATGTCTTGCGGCTCATAGATGGGGTATTAGATAAGACCGAACTTTGAGAGCACTTCCCGCCTTTATCTCGTATTCATCTTGTCTCACTTAAGGTTAAATAACCTAATGATTTTTGATGTTATTTTTATCTAAGAGACAAGATGAATGCTTCGGTAGAATAATAAAAGTTCGATGATTCGCAATTCAACCTAAAAGATCCGCTTCAACCTAGCAATCTTAAAAAGACCTCTTGAGCTGAAATTTAGATTAGTCTGCAGCACTTTGCTTAAAGTGCACCCGAAAGTGTACCTAAAGAGAAAATATTATTTGTATCCAATTGATTTTAAATAAAAGTAGGTTCCCGCCGGGTGCGCCATCCTCCGGAGCACTTATAGCTCCTCGTTTACCACCGATTTCAAAATATAGAGCTTGTCGTTCTCTCGAATTTTTTCCTTAAGTTTGAACGTGACGTGCTCTCCCTTTAAGACCCTTTCCACCGGTTTTTCATCTACGTACGGATTATCGAGCGTGGCATAGACTGCACCTGTCGTCGGACCGGTAATGAGAAGCTTATCTCCGGCATTAAGTTCAGCCGCCTGCACCAAAAATTCGGCAACCTGAGCTTTGGAAAAATACTTAATCCCCTTACCGGCGTAAATCTTTCTCTCAGTCGCCTGTGAACCGTAACGGTTGCTCCATTCGCCCATAGTCTGACCGAGATAATAACCGCCCCAAAAGCCGCGGTTATAAACGGTCGCCAACTGAGCATCCCAGGCTTTGCTGATCTCTTCATTCCATTCACCCGTCAGAGCTTGGCGAATCGCCTGATCGTATGCCTCTACGACGGTTCTGACATATTCAGGACCGCGTGCTCGGCCTTCAATCTTAAAGACGCGAACCCCGGCCTTGATCATCTGATCCATGAAGCCGATTGTCTTAAGATCCTTCGGCGACATGATGTACTGATTGTCAATTTCCAGCTCGACATCACGCTCTTTGTCCTTAACGATATAGGCGCGTCTGCACGTCTGCATACATGCACCTCTGTTTGCGCTTTTTCCTGCATTATTCAGGCTAAGGTAGCACTTGCCGCTCACTGCCATACATAAAGCACCGTGACAGAACATTTCGATTCTGATCAGGTCGCCTTTAGGACCGGTAATGCGCTGCTGCTGGATCTCATCGTAGATCCGTTTTACCTGACGAAGATTCAGCTCTCTTGCCAGAACAACAACATCGGCAAACTGGCTGTAAAACTTCAGCGCCTCCACGTTGGAAATATTAAGCTGCGTGGAAAGGTGAACTTCTACCCCTTTTTGCTTGCAGTACATCATAACGGCAGCATCCGAGGCAATCACCGCAGATATCTTGGCTTCTTTTGCCGCATCAACGATTTGTCTCATCAGCGGCAAATCTTCATCGTAAATAACCGTATTCACGGTTAAATAACTCTTCACGCCTCGTTCGGCACAAAGCGAAGCAATCTCTTTGAGATCGTCGATCGTAAACTCATTGGCTGATTTTGAACGCATGTTCAGCGTTCCGATGCCGAAGTAAACGGAATCTGCTCCGGCCTGAAAGGCCGCGGCCAATGACTCGCGAGACCCCACCGGGGCCATAATTTCAAAATCTTTTCTATCCATACTAATAATTCAATGGGTCAACATCGATATACCAGGAACCCTTGGCTTTCAGAGAAAGGGCTTCGGGCTGAAATCGATTTAAAAATTTCTGCATTTCAACTTTGTTGTCCGCCTCGATCAGTAACTGACCCCTTTCTATATCCATGACTTTTTGGACCGTCAGCGGTACAGGTTCAAAAATCCGCACGGAAGGACCTTTGATTTTCTCGGCCAGCGCCTTAAGTTTTTGCAGAAAAGCCAGAACCGAAGAAATCTCTTTACCTTCTGCGACAAGCAGAGCCTGAGCAGAGAAAGGCACCATGAAACTCGCTCGCCGGGCTTCAAGTTCACCGGCCGCGAACCCTTCATAATCCTGGGATTTTAGGTGCTTGAAAATGTCATCTTCGGTATAACGCGTTTGAATTAAAACCTTTCCTTCCGTTTTATCTCTGCCGGCCCTTCCCGAGACTTGCATCAAAACGGAGAACAGCCGCTCTCTGGCCCTATAGTCGGAAGAGAACAACTGAGGATCCGTGTTCAACACAACCACCAGCCCGACGTTCTTAAAGTCGTGTCCTTTTGCGACAATCTGGGTACCGATGAGGATGTCGACGTCACCGTTATGAACTGCATCGAGCACCTTGCTGGCACTTCCTCTCTGGCGTGCGGAATCCTGATCCAGTCTTGAAACCCTTGCTTCCGGCCAGCGAGTTTCCAGTTCTTCCTCGGCCCTCTGAGTGCCGCGTCCTATCGGCAGCAGCTCGTAGGAGCCGCATTTCGGACAAGTTTTCGGAAGAGGCGTCGACCAGCCGCAGTAATGACAGGTTAAACGCCCGGTAGTTTTATGAAATACGGCGTAAGTCGAGCAATGAGGGCATGTTGACTGCCATCCGCAGTTCTTACATTCGACCACCGGAGCAAAGCCTCTCCGATTTAAAAATACAATTACCTGACGCCCGGAATTAATCGTTTCGGTAATTGCATCCGCTGTCTCCTGACTCAGGCCGTTAACGGGCTTATCCTTCCGGATATCCACTAGTGAGAGCTCAGGTAAATGAGCATTTGAGTTTGCCCGCTGCGTCAGCTTAAATAATTTGAATTTCCCTTCCAGAGCGTTTTTATAACTTTCCAGCGACGGCGTTGCTGAACCGAGAACAATGGGTATTTTTTCGATCGATGCTCGTTTCAGTGCTAAATCACGGGCGTTATACCTCACTCCTTCCTGAGATTTGAAAGAAGGATCGTGTTCTTCGTCAACCAGGATCAGCTTTAAAGACTTAAAGCTCGCAAATACCGAGAGACGTGTGCCGACTAAAATTCTTGCCCTGCCTTCATGACAAGCAAGCCAAGATGAGGCTTTTTGTCCCTCCGCCATTCCCGAGTTCCAGGAGACGACTTCCAATTGAGGAAAACGACTCTGCACCCTTTCGACAAGCTGGGGCGTAAGGTTAATTTCCGGCACCATTAAAAGAACCTGAGCTGCAGGATCACTCAATAGAACCTTCTCCATCAGATGGAGATAAACCTCGGTTTTTCCGCTTCCTGTGATTCCAAAAATGAGTGCCGGATAAAACGCCCCATCCATCTGGAACTCTTCAACGATCGCGCTCTGTTCCGAATTGAGATGCGGTTTTTCTGAGGGTTCCTTAACGGCTCGCTTCTTCTCTTTTCTTAAACGTTCAAGCGAACGTTCATGAAGTTTCCCGGGAAGTTTTCTAAAAAATTTAGGAAGAGCAGGAATCGCCACCTGTCCCCAACCGCTTTGATAATAGCGAGCGGCGAACGAAGTAAGCGCTAACCAACCGAATGAAAGAGGTGCGATGTCATCAACCCGGGATATGACCTCTCTTAATTTTGAGAATCGGCTTTCTTCGGAAAAGCCCACAACGATCCCAACGACCTTTCTTGTTCCAAGCGGTACAAGGCACCGCTGGCCTACTTGGATTTCAATATCGGCAGGCACAAGGTAATCCAAGGGCTCCCTAATCGGTGAGTCCACGATAACATTAGCGATCCTTTTTGCCATATCCGATGTTAGTAATCTTCCTTCAAACCTATGAAAACTTCGGAGTTCAATTCAAGCCGAGAACCGATTTTGAACTGAACTCCTTACTTAAAGTGCCGTTTCCGTAAATTTTGAGCAAATCCGCTAGGAGAAAAATGCTTTTGAAACGCTTAGCGGGAATGGAATTTACGGCTGTAGGAATGAACTTCGTCGACAAGCGCGGCAACGACCTCAGGATCAGTATCCTTGTCGATTCCGTGGCCAAGGTTAAAGACATGTCCTCCGTTTCCGACATGACCGAAATCTTCAATAACCTTACGGGCCTCTTGTCTCACGACATCTTCGCCGGCAAACAACACAGAAGGATCCAAGTTGCCTTGGAGCGCAACTTTATCCTGAGTCAATGCACGAACCTCTCCGAGACTGACTGTCCAGTCGAGACCCATCGCATCGGCACCGATCTCTGAAATCTCTTTAACCCATGGGGCACAGCCTTTTGTAAAAACGATAGAAGGAATCTTTTGACCGTGTCTCTCACGTTTGACGGAATTGACGATACGTTTCAGGCAGGGAAGTGAGAACTTAAGATAAGCCTCGTGAGACAGTGTGCCTCCCCATGTGTCGAAAACCATTACAGCATCCACACCGCTTTCAATCTGTGCATTCAAATAAGCAATCACAGCGTCCGTATTCTTTTCAAGAATCTCATTGAAAAGGTCAGGACGGCGATACATCATTTCCTTTACTTTACGGTAATTGGAAGAGCTGCCTCCTTCAACCATATAGCAGGCAAGTGTAAAGGGACTGCCGGAAAAACCGATCAAGGGAATGCGGTTGTTCAATGCGCGCTTAATTTCGCATACGGCATCCGTCACATATTTCAGTTTGTCGGAAGGATCAGGAACATAAAGAGCTTTAACGGCTGCTTCGTCCTGAACCGGTTTTGCAAACTTAGGACCTTCACCGGCAACGAAAGATAAGCCCAAGCCCATTGCATCGGGGATCGTCAGAATGTCCGAAAAGAGAATTGCGGCATCCAGCGGGTATCTGTCCACGGGCTGAAGGGTCACTTCACAAGCGTAATGAGGATTAGTTGCCAGTCCCATGAAACTTCCTGCCTCAGAGCGAGTCTGGCGGTACTCGGGAAGGTATCTTCCGGCTTGTCTCATAAGCCAAATCGGTGTGTAGTCTGTGGGTAACTTACAGAGCGCCCGAAGAAAAGTATCGTTTTGAAGTTTCATAGCCGTTGCAAAAATTACGATTTAACAGATTCGGATTGTAATTACAAATCCTGAAAGAGCCCTTATAAAAAAAGCGTCCCGAAAGACGCTTTAACAAATGTTCTTTTTTTAACGTACCACAAGGACCGGTCTGTCGGCCTTGGCGAGGACCTGCTGAGTTGAACTGCCGATAAAGAGAGAGCCGAGCGTGCCCAACCCGCGGCTAGCCATGACAATAAAGCGTACGTCTCTTTCCTGAGCGACTTTGAGAATGGCGTCAGGGATGGAAGTTCCGACAACTTCCGAGACTTCGCACGGAACTCCGACTCTCTGACAAGCATCTTTAACATCATCCAAAGTTCTTGCAGCGGTCTCTGAACCTTTAGCTTTGACGACGGTTATGCCCAGAACACAAGTATTGAGATTTTTTGCCAGCTTGGCTGCGGTCACGATTGCCTTTTCAGAAAGCTCGGAACCATCGGTAGAAACTAAAATCACTGGATTCTCCATGTATTGAGTATATCTTTGGTATTTTAGTCTAAGCAGAAAAGAAAAAACTCCGAAACTTCCATGAGAAGATCGGAGTTTAAGAGAACTAATATAAGTATTAGTGTTTGATTCTCTGAAGGATGCGGAGCTGTTCGGCAAGCATACCGATTTCGGCTTCGACCTTCGCCAGTTCGATTTCGCTGGCAGCAGTCTTTGCAGCCGCCTTTGCTTTTTCCATAGCTTCTTTTGCTTTCGCTTCGTCGAGATCCTTGCTTCTGATCGCTACGTCAGCTAAGACGATCACGTGGAAGGGCTGGATTTCGAGAACTCCGCCGGCTACGAAAATTTCTTCCTCGTCCTGTGCACTCTTGCGAATACGAACAAGACCCGGACGAATCAGCGTAATCAGGGGAGTATGGCCTGGCAGAATACCGAGCTCGCCTTCGATACCGGGCAGAGCTACAAACTCGGCGTTGCCGCTAAAAAGGCTTTCCTCAGCATTAACAACGTCGACTTTTAAGGTTTTTTCCATTTAATTCTCCAGGTAGCCGGTGAGGGAAGATCCCTCACCTAGGATTACTTGATTGTCTTAGCCTTTTCGAAAGCTTCGTCAATCGTGCCTACCATGTAGAAAGCCTGTTCCGGCAGTTTGTCGCATTCGCCGTCAACAATCATCTTGAAGCCGCGAATCGTTTCCTTCATCGGAACATACTTACCGGGCTGACCGGTAAAGACTTCAGCAACGTGGAAGGGCTGAGAAAGGAATCTCTGGATCTTACGAGCTCTGGTAACAGCGAGCTTGTCTTCCGGAGAGAGTTCGTCCATACCCAGAATCGCGATAATGTCGCGGAGTTCTTTGTAACGCTGCAGAGTGGCCTGAACACGACGTGTGACAGAGTAGTGCTCTTCACCGATGATGTGCGGGTCAATCTGACGCGAAGTGGAGTCAAGCGGGTCAACAGCCGGATAAATACCGAGAGCTGCAATATCACGAGACAACACAACTGTGGCGTCCAAGTGGCCGAATGTTGTAGCCGGAGACGGGTCAGTCAAGTCGTCAGCAGGAACGTAAACGGCCTGAATGGAGGTAATGGAACCGACCTTCGTAGAAGCAATACGTTCCTGGAGCTTACCCATTTCTTCAGCCAGTGTCGGCTGATAGCCCACAGCGGAGGGCATACGGCCTAACAAAGCGGACACTTCGGTACCGGCCAGTGTGAAACGGTAAATGTTGTCAATGAACAGAAGAATGTCGCGACCTTCGTCACGGAATGCTTCAGCCATTGTCAAACCGGTCAACGCAACGCGGAGACGGTTTCCGGGAGGTTCGTTCATCTGACCGAAAACCATGGCCACTTTGTCCAGAACCTTGGATTCGCCCATTTCGTGGTAGAAGTCGTTACCTTCACGAGTACGTTCACCAACACCGGCAAACACGGAGTAACCGCCGTAAGCCTTAGCGATGTTGTTGATGAGCTCCATCATGTTAACGGTTTTACCCACACCGGCACCGCCGAACAGACCGACCTTACCGCCTTTAGCGAACGGGCAAACAAGGTCAATAACCTTAATGCCGGTTTCAAGCAGGTCAACGGACGGGCTCAGTTCGTCGAACTTCGGAGCGGCACGGTGAATCGGCATACGTTTTTCTTCACCGATTTCGCCGGCTTCGTCAACCGGACGTCCCAAAACGTCCATGATTCGGCCGAGGGTCTTCGGACCAACCGGAACCATAATGCCGTGTCCGAGAGCCTTAACGGCCATACCGCGCTGGAGACCTTCAGAAGAACCCATAGCAATGGTTCTTACTACGCCGTCTCCAAGCTGTTGCTGCACTTCAAAGGTCAGGCCTTCTTCAGCCAGCTTGTTGTTTTCGTCCTTTTCAAGAACGAGTGCGTCGTAAACTTTGGGCATTTCGTCGCGAGGGAACTCGATGTCCACCACCGCGCCGATGACCTGTACGATCTTTCCGATACTCATAGGTATTCCTCGATTCGATATCTTTTCAATTAAGACACTGCAGCAGCACCACCGACGATTTCGGTAATTTCCTTGGTAATGCCGGCCTGACGTGTCTTGTTGTAAACCAGTTCCAGATCGTCGATAAGCTTCTTAGCGTTATCAGAAGCGGCCTTCATGGCGACCATTCGAGCACTCTGCTCGCTGGCCATGTTTTCGGCAACAGCCTGATAAATCAGAGCCTCAACGTAACGCTTAAGGAGAACTTTCAAAACTTCATCTGCGCTAGGTTCGTAGATGTAGTCCCAAGAATTCTCGTGCTTGTCCGTCTCAACCGCAGATTTCGGGAGCGGAAGAAGCTGTTCAATAACCGGCTCCTGCTTCATCGCATTGATAAAGCGAGAGTAGGCAATGTAGACGACGTCAACTCTGCCTTCTTGGAACGCTTCGATCTGAACCTTAATGGCTCCGAGCAAGCGCTCAAGGTTAGGACGGTCGCCTAACTGCGTAACCTGGGAAACAACCGGGATGCCAACGCGTTGGAGGAAGCCCAAGCCCTTGTTACCAATGGCAGTAGCTTCGACTTTTCTGCCTTCTTGTGCCCAATCTCTGAAAGTATGAGCAAGAAGTCTCTGAATGTTTGTATTCAGAGCGCCGGCCAGGCCTTTGTCGGTGGACACGCAGATCAAGCCGATGTTATTGACTTCCTTAACTTTACGAAGGAAGGGATGAACAGCCTCGGTAGAAGCGTCTGCAAGGTGACCGATTAAGTTACGGATCGTATTTCCGTAGGGACGAGCAGCCCTCATACGATCTTGTGCCTTCTTCATCTTAGAAGCAGCCACCATCTCCATCGCCTTTGTGATCTTTCTGGTGTTGTGCACCGATCTGATCTTAGCTCGTATCTCTTTGGTACTTGGCATTAGGATCCTCTAACGTGGCTTATTAAAAAGCACCGGATTTCTTGAACTCTTTAACTGCTTCAGTCAAGAGCTGTTCGTCTTCCTTAGACAGGGCTTTCTGCTGTTCAATGCGGTCAATCAGATCAGCATGATTGATCTTCATGTAATCCTGCATAGCAGCTTCGACCTTCAGAGCGTCCTTAACTTCGACATCGTCGTAAGCGCCGATGTTGATGGCGAACAGAACCAATGCTTCTTCCCAAACCTGCAGCGGCTGGTACTGATCCTGTTTCATCAGTTCAGTAACGATACGGCCGCGTTCGAGCTGTTTACGTGTTGCTTCGTCAAGGTCGCTGGCGAACTGAGCGAAGGCAGCAAGCTCACGATACTGAGCAAGAGCCAAACGAACACCGCCGCCGAGTTTCTTAATGACCTTAGTCTGAGCTGCACCACCGACTCGAGAAACAGAGATACCAGGGTTGATAGCGGGACGGATACCGGCATTGAAAAGGTCGGTTTCCAAGAAGATCTGGCCGTCAGTAATAGAAATCACGTTGGTCGGAACGAAAGCGGTAACGTCACCGGCCTGTGTTTCAATGATCGGGAGAGCGGTCATAGAACCGGTCTTGCCCTTAACGGCACCCTTAGTGAAACGTTCTACGTATTCGGGGTTCACACGAGCGGCTCTTTCGAGCAGACGGCTGTGGAGGTAGAAAACGTCGCCAGGGTAGGCTTCACGTCCAGGCGGACGACGAAGCAGCAGGGAGATCTGACGATAAGCCCAGGCCTGTTTTGTCAAGTCATCATAGACGATGAGGGAGTCTTCACCGCGGTCGCGGAAGTATTCGCCCATTGTTGCACCGGCATAAGGTGCAATGTACTGCATAGCAGCAGATTCAGATGCGGAAGCAGCAACAACAATGGTGTATTCCAATGCGCCGTATTCTTCGAGTTTACGAACAACGTTAGCGATCGTGGAAGCCTTCTGACCGATAGCAACATAGATACAGGTCAGATCTTTGCCTTTCTGGTTGATGATCGTGTCGATAGCTACAGCAGTCTTACCTGTCTGTCGGTCGCCAATGATCAACTCACGCTGGCCGCGGCCGATAGGAACCATGGAGTCAATAGACTTCAGACCTGTCTGAACCGGCTGGCTAACGGACTGACGTTCAATAACGCCAGGAGCAACTTTTTCAACAACGTCAAACTCAGTTGTTTCGATCGGGCCTTTACCGTCAATCGGCTGACCCAAGGCGTTAACAACGCGGCCTTTCAATGCGGGTCCGACGGGAACCTGCAGAATGCGGCCGGTAGTCTTAACGATATCGCCTTCGGTAATATGTGTGTAGTCGCCCAAAATAACGGCACCGACGGAATCTCTTTCAAGGTTAAGAGCAAGACCGTATGTGTTATTCGGGAATTCAAGCATTTCGCCCTGCATCACGTCAGAAAGACCATGAACACGGCAAATACCGTCGGTAACGGAGACAACCGTACCTTCAGTGCGAAGGTTGGTGTTCAAACCCATACCTTCGATTCGCTGCTTCAGCAGCTCGCTAATCTCACTCGGATTGAGTTGCATAGCTTTTCAACTCCGTAATTAACTTGTGAGGGCAGACTGCATCTCTGCAAGCCGCGCCTTAACTGTTCCATCAAGAACCTTGTCCCCGACAATGACTCTCACGCCGCCGATGAGGTCTTTATCGACCACGACTTTCGGCAGGAGCTTAATTCCGGGAAACTTCTTGTCCAAGGCCTTGATAAGGTCCGCTACCTGATCATCCGATAAGGGGAAGGCCGTTTCAATGGTGACATCGGCTTCCTTGTTTTCGTGATTCAGTAATTCGCGGTACTGTGCAGTGATCTGCGGGAGGGCTTCGATTCTGCCGTTCTGGATGACTAACTTAAGAAGGTTCTCAGCTTCTTGCGGAACGGCCTTATCCAGCATTCCTCTGATAAGTTCGTAAATCTGATCCGAGCTTAAAGAGGGATCGCTAGCGAGTTCTTTAAGCTTCGGGTCGGCGACAATCTCATCAATGGTGTCGAGGACGGGAATAAGCTTTTGAGCTAAGCCCTCTTCCTTACTTTCTTTGACGGCCTTCAGCAAAGCTTCGGCATAAGGCCGTGCAATTGTTGAGATCTCTGCCATGATTACAGTTTCGCCTTAAGTTGGTCAAGCAATTGCTGGTGAGCGGAAGCGTCGACTTCCTTACCCAAAATCTGGGAAGCGCCGGAAACAGCCAGCTGAGCAACCTGATCTCTCAAGGCGTCACGGGCAGACTGAACTTCCTGAGCAGCCTGAGCACGAGCAGCGGCGATAATCTTATCGGCCTCAACCTGTGCCTGAGCTTTTGCTTCTTCAATAATGGCTTGGCCACGCTTTTCGCCCTGGGCCACGATGACCTGCGACTGGGCACGTGCAGCGGCTTCGATAGAAGCGCCTTCTTTCTTGGCTTCTTCCAAAGCATGTTCGCCGCGATCAGCTGCGGCAAGGCCGTCAGCTATCTTTTTCTGCCGCTCTTCGATTGCTCGATTGAGCGGTGGCCAAATGAACTTCATGGTGATCCAGGCACCGACGAAGAACACGGCCATCTGTACGAACAATGTGGCATTAATGTTCATTTTCTAATCCCTTAAGCACTCGGGGTCCGAGTGCAGTTTGTCTATGGAAACCTGTTGGATGGTTGGCTTATTAGCCGACAAACGGGTTAGCAAAGGCAAACATCATGGCGATACCGACACCGATAAGGAAGGCAGCGTCGATAAGACCGGCCAGAAGGAACATCTTGGTCTGCAGTGTGTTGATAAGCTCAGGCTGACGAGCAGAAGCTTCGAGGTATTTGCTACCCATGATAGCGATACCGATACAGGCACCGAAGGCACCAAAGCCAATGATCAGGCCGCAAGCCAATGCAACATATGCAACGTTTGTCATAACGAACTCCTTGTTTAATATGACGTATTTAAATCAAAAGAAAGAAAAGAATTAGTGTCCTTCGTGAGACTGACCAATGTAGACGAGAGTCAACATCATCATAATGAAGGCCTGAAGCAACACGATAAGAATATGGAATAACCACCAGCAGAGACCGGCAAAGAACTGGCCGAGTACACCGAAAGCAGCAAGTCCGACTTCTCCTTCCCAAAGCATTCCGGTGAGGAGCGCAATGAGGAAGAACAAGAGTTCACCCGCATACATATTACCGAAAAGTCGCATGCCGAGAGAAACTGTTTTTGCCAAATATTCAATGATATTCAGCAGGAAATTGAACGGCCAGAGAAGAATGAAGTTACCGAAAGGAGCAGTGAAAAGCTCTTTTCCGAAACCGGCCGGTCCCTTAATTTTGATACCGTAGTAAATCATCAGCAGCAATACGCCGACGGAAATACCCATAGAACCGTTAAGGTCAGCGGTAGGCAGAGGACGCATGTAATGAATGCCGAACCAGCCGCAAATGGCAGGAATCAAGTCAACCGGAATAAGGTCGATAGCGTTCATCAGGGTGACCCAAACGAAAACGGTCAGAGCCAAAGGAGCGATAAACGTGCGGTCTCCGTGAACAATGGATTTAGCCTGTTCCGAAACCATATCGACGAGCATTTCAACTGCGCACTGCCACTTACCCGGGACTCCGCTTGTGGCTTTTTTGGCTGCACTGTACATGAGCCAAACTGCCAACAGCATCATAAGGATAGAGAAAACAGCGGTGTCGAAGTTAAAAACGCTGAAGTCGACAATGCTTCCTTGCTTAGCACCAATGTTGTTTAAATGCGTCAAATGGTGCTGAATATACTCAGTAGCCGTGCCTGCCATGATTCGTTTATTCCTTCAATTATTTCCTGCTTGCCAAAGCAAAAATATGACTTAGTAAAACTATTCCAGCTGACAAAATAAATGGCAGCCAGCTTAATTCTTTATAAAACAAAGCGACGCTGAAAAATCCTAAGATCACCAGCGACACTTTTATGAATTCGTATAAGAAGATTGCTAACGGATGGGCTTGCTGATTCCGAAACAAATGCATCAGTAAGACGACGAGCATTGAAGGGAGCGCACAAACCAAACCGCCCAAGAGGGATGAAATTCCGGCCACAGAACCTGCCGCAACCCAAGAAACAAGGCCACAAAGAATGACGGCTCCGCTTTGCCAGAAAACAGTTCTTCTCAAGGCCTTCATGGTCTCAAAAATCTCCTTGTTTCCCGTCCTGACAGCAAAAATCCGAATGCATTCTAATGAGTTAGGCCAAAATGAGCAACTGAATCAATCAATTATCATCCGTTTGAATGAAGGGTTTGTTCCAATAAATATAGCTTTATTTATTATTTAGAGACCTTAAAAGTTCAAGAATTGCGGCAAATTCTTTTTCATTTTTAAATGAAATCTGTAAGTTACCTCTTCCTTTAGAATTTGATACAAGTTTTACATCTGTATTCAGGATTTTTGAAAGCTCATCCTCAAATTTAGTAAATTCCGAGCTTTTTTGCACCGTTTTATGGGGATTCTCGCTTGTATTTTCCCTTTCTTTATAACGCGCAACGTATTCCTCAGTCTGTCGGACGGAGAGTCCTTTTTCTTTGATTTGCTGGGCAAGCCAGACTTGCTGTTCTTCCGGAAGAGAGAGCAGGGCTCTTGCATGACCCATTTCTATTTCACCGGCTCTGAGCATGGTCTTAACCGCTTCCGGCAAACCTAACAGACGAAGAAGATTAGATATCATCGGTCTGGAACGGCCGATAGCCTCTGCTACACCTTCATGACTGTATTTGAATTCTTCAATGAGTCTTTGAATCCCTTCCGCGGTTTCCAAAGCATTGAGGTCTTTTCTCTGAAGATTTTCGACAAGGCCAACGATCATGGCCTGCTTATCGCTCACGTCCAAAATCGTTACCGGGACTTTTTTCAACCCTGCTATTTTGGCAGCCTGGTAGCGTCGTTCACCGGCCAAAATTTCATACTTGTCCGAGGAGAGCTTTCTTACAACAATCGGATTTAGGATCCCGTTTTGTTTAATGGATTGTGCTAACTCGGCCAAGCCGGAATTTTCAACGTCGTTTCTCGGCTGAAATTTTCCCGGCTTGAGAGCCGAAAGCGGCAAAGAACTTTTCGGCTCCGGAACCTTCGGATTGTCTATCACATCGGCAACGTTTTTCATACTGAAAACGCTGTCCATATTTTTTCCTAATCCTTTTCTAACAACCACTTCAACCCTCACGCTTTCTGTTTTTGAGAAGTTTCTTTAACTTGTCTTTTTTCACAAGTTCTTCTGCAAACGTTTTATAAGATACGGCGCCTCTTGATGAGGGGTCGTACTGAATCCCTGAAAGTCCGTAGCTAGGGGCTTCTGCGAGGCGAACATTTGTCGGAATAACGGAAGAGAAAACCGATGACCCGAAATATCCGGAGAGCTGCTCGCTAACTTCACGCTGAAGCGTAATACGAGGATCAAACTTCACTCTCAAAAGACCGGTAATCACCAAACCGCTGTTCACTTGCTCTCGGACGGCTCGAATACTCAGCAATAAGTCTGAAACACCTTCAAGAGAGTAGTACTCGCACGTCATCGGAATAATCAGACCGTCTGCCGCACAAAATGCATTGATTGTCAGAATTGAAAGTGTAGGAGGGCAGTCAATGATAATGACGTCATATTGCCCGGACACTTCGTCCAGCTTCGTCTTTAACCTCAGCTCTTTTCTCGCTGCAGACAATAATTCTTCCTCGGCTGCGGCAAGCTTTCTATTAGAACCCAGAATGTCGTAGCCGGATGTGGAGTGAGTGATCACTTTCTTTATGTCCGCTCTGTCCAACAATACTTCGTAAACAGATTGAACAAGATTATTTTTCTCAAGCCCGCTCCCTGTCGTCGCGTTTCCCTGTGGATCAAGGTCAACCAACAAAACATTAAAAGACAGCTGAGACAACGCAGCAGCTAAGTTAACGGCTGTGGTCGTTTTTCCCACACCGCCCTTTTGATTAGCTATACAGTAAATTTTTGCCATGTTGTCTATATATTCCGAAATTTTTCAAGCCGATTAGTAAATTCTTTAATTTTACCCAATTAGGGAAAAAGGTTTTTAGCTGTTTAATTTTTAGTAATGACAGACATAACTTTTCACCTTTGTACGGCGGCGACCGAATACTCTTATCAGAATCCGGAATAACCCAATCTACACACTCTCCGAGGGAGATGGATACCAGGGAGGCTAGAATTTCTGCATCTACTGAACTAAATTTCTATTAACTAGATGGATAAGCAACTTTCGGTCAAACTCCCGCCGTCTCTCACTGCAGAGACCTCTGTGAAAATATGGGAGCAGGTCCTCGGAGCGGAAAGTTCAGGACAGACTATTTTTGACGCATCGGACCTTACCTTTTGTGATGAGTCCGGTTTGACACTCTTATACGAGCTGCGGTCGAGACCTGACGCTTTTAAACTTATCAACGTATCGGCCAGCATTGAAACGCTTTACAACACAATGCTGAAGAATTTTTCTCCGAAACCGGTCGAGAAAAAATCTCTAGGCGTTGTAAGCAGTCTCGGAAAATGGCTTTACGACGCTGCCTCTTCCACCAAGCAAAGCATCATTTTTTTAGGTTCGGCATGCTGCGCTCTGACAGACGTGTTGCTGCATCCGTCTCAAATCCGTTTCGGAGAAATTCTCTCCGTCTCAGATGAGGCCGGCAGCAGAGCCGTAGGCATTATCTGCCTTATCGGTTTCTTAATGGGCGTCATTATCGCTTTTGAAACGGCCTTAGTTGCTCAAATTTTCGGAGCCGTTATTTTCGTAGTCAATGGTATCGGAATTGCGATGACAAGAGAATTGGGGCCTCTTATGACCGCAATCCTCTTTGCCGGTCGAAGTGGTTCTGCCTTCGCAGCCCAGCTCGGAACTCAAAAAGTTAATGAAGAATTAAATGCATTAACGACCTTCGGCCTGAGCCCAATGTACTTTTTAGTCGTTCCTCGCCTGATCGCTTCCTCCCTTGTCGTGCCGCTATTGTCTGTCTTTGCCACGATCCTAGGGATCCTTGGAGGAGGTCTAGTCATGGCAATGTACGACATTACGTATACACAGTTTTATGTACAGCTACTTAAATCCGTGACTGTGACCGATATTGTTTTCGGGTTAGTGAAGGCTGTAATTTTCGGTTTTGTAATTGCACTTATCGGGTGTCAATGCGGTATGAACACCGGTGCCGGTGCAGCTGCCGTCGGTTCTTCTACGACGAAATCCGTTGTTAAAAGCATTATTTGGATTGTCGTGATCGACGGTGCTGCAGCTCTTCTGACTAACAGGTTGGGAATATGATGGACACCTCTAAGAAATCCGTAATAAGTGTGCGTAACCTCACGATGGGTTGGCCGGGAAAGATTCTTTTAGAGAATGTATCTTTCGATATTTATGAAAAACAAATTGTTTTCATAATGGGAGGGTCCGGCTGCGGAAAATCCACGTTGATGAAAACTATCATCGGTTTGAATCCGCCCATGGCCGGAGACATACTTATTCGAGGAAAAAGTATTATCAACTCGGGAAAAGAAATTCCTGAAATTCAGCGAAGCTTAGGCATCATGTACCAAAGCGGAGCCTTGTTCGGTTCTCTAACTGTTTTGGAAAACGTCCGTTTCCCGTTGGATCAATTTTCAAAACTACCCTTAGAAGCCAGAAACCTAACTGCACAAATGCTTCTGAACGCTATGGAGATGCCCGGTTCGGCCAACTTAACTCCCGGGGAACTTTCCGGAGGCATGATCAAGAGAGCCGGCATAGCCAGAGCCCTGTCTCTCGGAGCAACTATTCTTCTATTAGACGAACCAAGCGCAGGACTTGACCCTATAACTGCGGCCAACTTAGACCAAACAATACGCAAACTTCGCGACAATCTAGGGGCAACTTTCGTCATTGTCAGTCACGAATTGAAAAGTATTTTTAGAATCGCAGACAGATGCATCATGCTTGATCCAAAAACACGTTCCATCATCGCCGACGGGGCACCTAACGACTTACAAAAAAATTCTCCTAACCCGTGGGTTAGACAATTTTTTAATGCTCAACCTGATGCGGAGTAGAAATGGGAGTTAAAACAAATTATTTCAGATTGGGCCTGTTTGTAGTCGCTGCCATTGCAGCGGCAATCGCCTCTATCCTTATACTTCTCGGCCCGAGCCTTGGAAAGCCGTACGCAGAAATGGAGACGTATTTCCAATTTTCTATCAGCGGACTAGAAGTCGGAGCCCCGGTTAAATTTAGAGGTATCCAGGTCGGACAGGTTCAAGAGATTCTCTTATCGACGGAAGCCTATCCGTCTTCTTCTCAAGAAATTCTTTCTGAGACCAAAGCTGTTGCCGTTGTAAGAATGAGAATGGAACTGGCTGGAAAGGAAGTTGAATCCCACCTTCAGGACTATATTAATCACGGTCTGAGAATCCAAACACAGCTTGCGGGCATCACCGGCTCCTTGTATCTCTCTGTAGATTTCCTGGATCCGAAGAAATATCCCGCAGATCGTGTTCCTTTTGATTGGAAACCTAAGTATTTGTTCATTCCGTCAGCTCCAAGCTTGAGCAATGAAATTGTTGAAAATGTCAAAGGCTTCCTTGCCAGTCTTGATTCTTTAAATATCAACAAAGATCTCCAGGAAACCGTCCCCGTGATCCAATCTCTCATTGCTAATCTTGAGAGGATCGCGAACGGAATTGATCCGTCCTCCTTTAATAAACTTGGAAGCTCTCTTTCCAACCTACTTAACCAAGCTGACAACAAGATCAATCAGTTCGACATCAACCAGCTGAACACACTCATTGCGCAGCTGGATAAATCTGCTGAGCAAATCGGCAACCTCAGTCAAAAAGCTGAGACTAAACAGCTCGTAACCAACCTGACAAACTTATCTCGTAATCTAAATCAGATGGTTTCTAACAATGGTTACGACGTAACGGTTACGCTTATGAACTTAAGTAAGATCGCACAAAATTTAAAGAATCTTACGAACAATATTTCGGATTCCGCCTCTGAGTTTTTAGCACCAGCGCCAAAGACAGCAGAACCCTTCCAAGTTAATAAATAGGCACGCTTATGAAGAGAAGAACTCTTGCTTTAGGACTTTTAACCGGACTAGCCGGCTGCTCAATCCTCCCTGAAAGACCTCCGCTGAAGCTCTATACACTTCTTGCGAATCTAAACACTCAGGACTGCAGAGCACCGAAACGCCGTCTCTCCAGTGTGCGCATCAATTCCCCTATGATTGCGTCTCCCTATGACAGTACGCGCTGCTATGTGTTAATTAAGGACAACCGAATCTACAACACAGACATCAATAGGTTTTCATCTAATCCCGGCAACCTCATCGGAGACGGCTTACGCGAAGTCATACAAGACTGTGGACCATGGAATGTTGTCCTTTCTCCTAATTCCATCAGTACACCTGCTTATCAGCTCACGGTCTTTGTTTCCAAGTTCTTCATCAATGCTGTTAAGAAACCGTTTGCAGCTGTCGTCGAAATGGAAGTTTCTGTGGTGGCAAGCGTTTCCGGCAAACTGGTTTTCCATGAAACCTACAGCCAAACACAGAACACGCCAACAGACGATATGCCGGGAGCCGTGAGCGCCTTTGATGTCTGCCTCGAGAACATCTTCAAGACATTAACCAACGACCTCAATAAGCAAGCCACAAGAATGTGAGGTTAGCGTGCTTGTTCCTCTCTGATTTAAGCTCACTCTGGACTCGCGCCTTCTCCTAATCCGAAGAGGCGAGGGGAAGGCTATAGGAATTCTGGAAATAATGAAATCGATAACGCGTCGCGCCTTATTAACGATTCTCGCCGGTTTTTCTTTTTTTAATCCGGCAGCAGTCCTAAGCGCAAAAGAAAAAGAGTTAGCGATTTTCTATAGTTTCTCGGGAAACTCTAAGAGAGTCACAGAAATTTTTCAAAAATTAGAGCACTGCGATATCTCAGAAATTAAAACCTTGGAGCCTTATAACGCTTATGACGCGAGAGAGGACAGAAAGAAGAGAGAACTTCCTCCCATCTCACCGTTGAACATAGATTTGGACAATTACCGAAAGATCGTCCTGATTTTTCCTGTCTGGGGGTACACGCCGGCTTTGCCGATGCAAAGCTTCCTGAGGAAACATTCACTAAACAACGAAGTGGAAATTATTTCCGTAGGTGTCGGACGGCTAGGCGGAATGTATGAAGACGTCCATAAGCTGCTTCCTCACGCAAAGATCACACGCTTCACACACGTCCCTAGGGCCTCCGACCTCACTGATAGGGAACTTGAGACGATGCTCCGCAATCGATCTTTGCCTCCTTCAATGCATGCCATACTCACAAAAGGCTTGGATGCCTACAAAGAAGAAATTAAAGCGCGCATTGATTTCACAAATGCAGAATTTGCAAAGATGCTTCCGAGAACGGCCACATGGTGCAAAACACCACAGGTAAAGCCTAAGCCGCGTCTAAGTACCAATCCTGCACCTGACTGTCTGAGTTTTCAAAATAATATTCTGTATTTCAATGGGCAGCCCATCGGCATGGGCGTCTTTTATGATGCACTTCCTTCGGAAGGAAGCGAAGTAACAATTTCCGGTTCGACGAACGCAGTCTGAAATCTCATTAAGCGTTAGCATTTTCTTGTGAGCTGCGATTGTTCACCGCAACTCACAAATAAAGGGACGATGTTGAGTTACATCTTCCTTAATAAAAATTGAAGCGAACTTTAAGCTCCTTATTTCTTCTTTAAAACTATCAGATGTCTTTCAGTATCCAGGAAAGGAACTTTCAGCTCTATCACTTTCTCCACACCAACACCGGCCGGAAGCTCGTTAATTTCCTCGACCGGATACTTGCCTTTCATGGCTAGCCATCGTCCATTCTCGTCAATTAAGTGCTCAGTTAACGTCACGAAGCTTGCTAATGAAGAGAATGCTCTGCAACTAATTAAATTAAAAGGCTTTAATGGATGAAAATTTTCAACTCTTTCATTAAAAGCATTGACATTCGGAAGTTTCAGTTGAATGACCGCTTGTCGGACAAAAGTTATTTTCTTATTAACCGTGTCGATTAAATTAAAGTCAAAATCTTTCAAGAAGATTGACAAGGGAATAGCAGGTAATCCCCCGCCACACCCAACGTCCAAAGTTCTGCAACCTACTTCTGATCCGTACAACTTGAAATAAGGAAGTAGCGTCAAAGAATCCAACAGATGTTTTCTAATTACGTCCCCTTCGTCTCGAATCGCTGTAAGGTTATAAACTTTATTCCATTTCAGCAACAGCTCGGAGAAAGAAATCAACTTTGAAACCTCTTCTTCACCGGCTGTTATCCCGAGCCTTTCCAATCCTTGGATGAGTTCTTCTCGATTCTTTTCCATATTTACTCCTTCTTTCCTCGGTATCGTTTCAGATAAACGAGAAGGATAGAAATCGCCGCAGGTGTCACCCCGGAAATATTTAAAGCCTCCCCAAGTGTTCTCGGTTTGATCTTTTTCAATTTTTGTGTGATTTCAAACGACAGGCCCTTTGCAGAATCGTAATCAAAATCTTCTGGAATAACCGTCTCTATTTTTTCCAAGTTCTTCTGAACTTCGGCTTTTTGTTTGTCTTCATAGCCGGAATACTTAACTTTAGTCGTAAGCGTTTCAGCGTCTTCGTCCGAAAGATAGGGCGGAGGCAGCAGCGATTCTCCGTCTTTTGTCTTCAATAATTTGAGTTTTTGATAATCTACTTCCGGTCGTTTCAGCATTACATAGAGTTGTGATTCCTTAGAAAGTTCAGCGCCCACAACTTCTTCTAAGCTGAATTTATCCAGTACACCGGGGTTCACCCAAATACTTTTAAGACGTTCTGTCTCTCTTGCTAACCGCTCTCTTTTTTCTTGGAAGAATTTCCAGCGCTCTTCTGACACAACTCCAAGCTTATAACCGATCTCAGTAAGTCGTTCATCTGCGTTATCTTCCCTCAGGCTCAGCCTATATTCTGCCCGCGAGGTGAACATACGGTACGGTTCATTCACGCCTTTGGTGATCAAATCATTTACCATCACACCGAGATAAGCTTGATCTCTGCGGAGCAGGAAAGGCTCTTCATCTCTAATTTTTAAAACTGCATTGATACCCGCCATCAAGCCTTGGGCCGCGGCCTCTTCGTAGCCGGTAGTACCGTTTACCTGACCTGCCAAGAATAAATTATCAAATTCTTTACTTTCAAGATTGTCTTTCAAATGGGTAGGATCGTAATAATCATATTCAATCGCGTAACCGGGTCTTATGATGTGTACATTTTCCAAGCCCTTAATGGAATGAATGAAATTCACCTGAATGTCGTAAGGCAAACTTGTTGAAATTCCGTTGGGATAATACTCATAAGTATTTAACCCTTCCGGCTCTAAGAAGACATGGTGAGAATTTTTAGAAGCAAACTTGTGAATTTTGTCTTCGATTGAAGGACAGTAACGAGGACCTATCCCTTCAATAACACCTGTAAATAAAGGCGAACGGTCTAAACCTTTCCTAATAAAGTCATGAGTCGTTTGGTTCGTATCTGTTATCCAACAAGGCACTTGCTGCGGATGATCCTCAGGCGAACCCATGTAAGAGAAGACCGGCACCGGCTCGGAATCGCCCAACTGCCTTTCACATTTAGAAAAATCGATTGTTCTTCCGTCTAATCGCGCAGGTGTGCCTGTCTTCAAACGAGCTTTAGGTAACCCTAGCTCCGCCAGATTAATTCCTAAATTTACCGAAGAAGGATCACCGGATCTGCCGGCAAGGTATGAAGTTTGTCCGATAAATACTTTACCGTTCAAGAAGGTACCGGCGCACAAAACGACTGCCTTAGCCTTTATCGAGATTCCTGATCGTAAATAGACACCGGCAACTTTCCCGTTTTCAAGAAGCAGGGCGTCAACAGCTTCCTCAATCAAAGACAAATTTTCTATTGCTTCGATTCTTGTCCGCATCTGATATTTATAGAGACGCCGATCAATTTGTGCTCTCGTAGCGCGAACGGCTGCACCTTTAGACGCATTTAAAACCCTAAATTGAATACCGGAAAAATCCGTAGCTTTTGCGATTAAACCATCTAAGGCATCAACTTCTTTAACTAAATGGCTTTTTCCGATGCCTCCAATAGATGGATTGCAAGATTGCTGGCCCAAATTGTCCAAATTATGGGTTACTAAAAGCGTTTTAGCTTTCATTCTTGCGCAGGCGGCTGCCGCTTCAATTCCGGCATTTCCTCCGCCAACAACAATTACTTCGTATTCATTTGGATAACAATAACTCATCTTTTTGTTCCACGTGAAACAGCTTACTTGCCAATACAAAAACCACTAAAGATTTTTCCTAAAAGATCGTCAGAAGAAATCTTCCCGGTAATTTCTCCCAGCTCATCGGAAGCTCCTCTTAATTCTTCAGCAAATAACTCCAATTGAGGGCTAGTTGAGTTAAGGTAAGAAGCGGCTCTCTTTAACGATTCTTTTACATTAAGCAGGTTATGGATATGACGCTCTCGAGCCATATAGATTGACTGATTTTCTGAAAAACCTGCCAGTTTCAGAAGTTCGGATTTCAATTCCTGCATCCCTTTTCCGGTAACAGCTGAGGTTTCAATGATCGTTCCACGTGAAACATCTTTTGTGTTCGGAAGAGGAGTTGAGATAAGATCGACTTTATTCAAAACAGTAATGATAGGAACATCTTTCCCTTTAATCATTTTCAGAGCTGTTTGCATCGAGTCTTTATTCTTATTTTGCTGATCTCTAATATCTCGAATTTCTAAAATAACATCTGCTTTGGATATCTCCTGCTTCGTCCTTTCGATACCAATCTGTTCAATTCGATCTTCTGTTTCACGAATACCGGCCGTATCTACGAAGTGGAAAGGAACTCCGGAAATAATTAAGTCAGTTTGAATCTTATCTCTAGTAGTACCGGCAATATCAGAAACAATAGCAATTTCTTCGCCTGCTAAATAGTTCAAAAGACTGGACTTGCCAACATTGGTCTCGCCAACGAGAGCAACTCTCAGACCGTCTCGCAAGATCTCGCCCTGACGCGCGGAATCCAGAACGCTCTCTAATCTATTCTGAATATCCTCTAATTTCTCCTGACTCTGGTATTCAGACAAGAAATCAATTTCTTCTTCAGGAAAATCTAAAATAGCTTCAACTTCAACTCGAAGATTAATTAACGCATCATTTAATGCATTAACCTTATTAGAAAACTCTCCGGTTAGAGAACGAGATGCTGCTTTTGCGGCGTTACGGGAATTTGCTTCGATAAGATCTGCTACAGCCTCAGCTTGAACTAGGTCAATTTTCCCATTCAAAAAAGCGCGCTCCGTAAACTCACCGGGCAGAGCCTGTCTCAAGCCGAATTCTTTCCCGAAGATAAGCACTTCCTGAACAATCCAGTTAAGAAGAACTCTGCCTCCGTGAACCTGCAGTTCAAGTACAGATTCTCCCGTATAAGAAAAGGGGGCCCGAAAATAAATCACAATTCCGGTATCCAATATTTGACCCTGAGTGTCTCTGATTGGAAGCAATTCTGCGTAGCGAGGTTTTATTTCTTTTCCCGGGAACATCTTCTGGAAAAGAGCTTTGACGTCTTCTTCCTCGCCGGAGATTCTAACGATACCAACACCCGCGTTTCCGTTTCCGGTTGCTATTGCTATGATTGGTGAAGTTTTCACTAAAGACATTTAGATACCTAAGAATGAGTTTGAAGCAGAATAACAACGAATTGTCCCGTCTAGTCGGAGCCGCAATCGCTGTCCTAATCGCACTCCCGATCGCCGCCTGGGTAGGCAGCTTCATCGGTGACTCTTACACTGCCCGAGCAACGGCCTACATTTTAATCCTTGCATGGTCTGTGCTCGGTGCAGGAATACTTTGTTTCATTACCCGAAATTCGACCAAACCTGTGACCGCTGTCTCCTTAATTCTTTGGATCATCAGTGTTTGGGTCTGGCCGATTCTGCTTTTGGTTTATTGGCAAAAAAAATAAAACCAAAAGTGGCGCAAAAAAATTTCGGGTCCGACTCAGAGAGAAGGACCCGATTTTTATTAGTTAGACTGCCGTTTTATTCTGTCTGCCTCTATTTGTTTGTTCACAACATATTGCTGAATGATCGACAAGATATTGTTGACAAGCCAGTAAAGGACCAAACCGGAGGCAAAGAAGATAAACATAATACCGAAGACAAACGGCATAATGGCCATCATTTTTGCCTGGACAGGATCAGGAGGGGTCGGGTTCAGTTTGAACTGAATGACCATCGTGATGATCATAAGAATCGGAAGAATGAACCAAGGATCGGGAGCTGCCAAGTCAGTAACCCAGAAAATCCAAGGAGCATCTCTCAGTTCAACAGAAGCCAGAAGCACCCAGTACAAGGCTAAGAAGACGGGAAGCTGCAATGCAATCGGGAGGCAGCCGCCGACAGGATTGATCTTCTCTGTCTTGTACATCTCCATCATTGCCATGTTAAGACGCTGCTTGTCGTCGCCGTATTTCTCTTTAAGCGCTTTCATACGCGGACCGAGATCTTTCATCTTAGCCATAGAGCGGTAGCCGGCCAAGGAGAGCGGATAGAGAATGGCCTTAACGATACAGGTCAGCAGAACAATCGCCCAGCCCCAGTTACCGACAATTCCGTAAAGGAAGGAAAGAAGCCAGTAAATCGGTTTAGCTAAGAAAGTGAGCCAGCCGTAATCCACAACTAAGGACAGCCCCGGAGCAATAGCATCAAGACGGGTCTGATCCTGAGGACCGGAGTAGAGCGTTGCTTCGATTGTCTTAGAGGAGTTAGGCGCAATCGTATCCATCTGCTGGATGCTTCCTACGGCATAAAGCTTCTCGCCTACCGTATTCGTGTAGTTTTCACGTTCTACGCCTTGTGTCGGAACCCAAGCAGAGACGAAGTAGTGCTGAATCATGGCAATCCAGCCGTTATCTGCTTTTGCCTGGAAATCTTTATCCCCGTCGGCAATGTCAGAGAAACTGACCTTCTGGAACTTATCCTTATCGGTGTAAACAGCGGCACCGGTATAGGCGTTGACCATGGTGCTTTCGCCTTCAGGCTTTTCACCGTCGCGAGTCAGCTGATAGTAAACAGACGGCTTGATCTCGGATGCCGTGTTATTAACCACTTCATGAGAAACTTTGATGCCGTAATGACCGCGTTCGAACGTGAAGCTCTTAATGACTTTAACACCGCCGGATTCGCCTTCAAACTTAACGGTGAGATTGTCCTGACCGTCAGCCATCTTGAGCGGACCGGGGACTAATTTAAATTGAGTCTTATGAGTCGGGTAAGGACCGCCGATTAAACCGGTCTGCGCTAAATAAGTTCTTCCTTTTTGTTCCGTAAAAAGAACCACATCAGCAGGCGTTTCAGCCTTGTTTCCGAGAATCATGCCGACAAGGCCGGTATCCGTCCAAGGAATGGTCTGTTTTTCTTTTCGAAGTTCAGAACCGATGATGACGGCACCTTCCGGATCAAAGGAAAGCTTGAGGAGGTCTGTTTCAACCTGAATCGGCTCAGCCTTCACTGCTGTTTTAGCTTCAGCAGGCAGAGATGCTGTCTGCGACTGGCTCGGAAGGGCTGCCTCATTCTTAGGTGCTTCCGTCGTCGCAACCTGCTGGGTTTCAGCCCCGAAGAAAGACGGGCGGCCGTTGTAGACTTCCCAACGGTCGTACAGCATAAAGGCGGAAAGACCGAAAAGAATCCATAGGAGGGCTCTTTGAATATCACTTCCCATGATTTGATTTCTCTAATTTAGATTGAAAAAAATACGCCTGAGATTCCTGATCCGAACAATCCCGGCACCAACAATTCCACTTGAATTTGTCAGGAACTTCGTCAATTCCGCTTCCCCCGAAGGGATTGCAGCGGAGAATTCGGAAAAACGTGAGCCAAACTCCTCGGAGGGCACCGAATCGCTGTATGGATGTATAGGAATATTGAGAACAGGTAGGAAGAAACCGACAGTTGTGGCCAACCCAAGGCGAAAAAAGAAACTGGTAACCCCTGATCATGAAAAGACAGAGATTTTTAATCATCTTTTTTTCCTTGATCAAGAACCTGAATTCTTGCCTCTAACTGGCTCAACAGTCGGTTCGCATCCTCCGATAATTCTTTTTTAAGAGAGTTTAGACAGGCGCCTTCTGCAGGCACCGGAACTTTCTTTTTTAAGCGGAGAACGAATGTTCGGCTTTGGAGTGCGGAAGGGGACTCAGCGGGATGAGTAAGAACCGAGTGCCTAATGGCTTCCCTCAATATTCTTTTCACCAGATTTCGGTCTACTGAACGCTTAGAAAAATGTTTTCCGACCGTAAGACCGAATCTTGAGGAGACTTTTCCTTGGGTAAGGACTGCCTTCAACTCGAACCATTGTCCAGAAAGTCTAACGACTCCTTTCCCTCTTGCTTTTAAAACGGTCAAAAAATCCTGAGACTTCTTGATTTTTGCTTTTTGAGGAAAAGAATTAGCCCGGCCCCCTAACGCCATCGTTAATTTGAATAATCCTTAAGGATTAAAGAGCTAAAACGTGACGTCCTTTGCGACGACGAGCAGCAAGCACCTTACGGCCGCCGCGAGTGCGGCTGCGAACGAGGAAACCGTGTGTACGAGCACGTTTAACCTTAGAAGGCTGGTATGTACGTTTTGTTGCCATTTTTATTCCTTTTAAATCGGCCAGGCGAACGGCCGCAAAAACTAAAATTACTAATGCTTTTAGGGGACCGATCCCCTAATTTGAGAAACCACATATTAGACTTCATTAGAACGTAACTTGTCAAATTAAAAGAAATTATTTTGTTACGGCTTTTTATGAAGCCCTTCCTTTTGAGCGCTCTTCTTATTCGTAAGCAGTTCTGTCTTAAAAATTACGCAATCGGGGCTCAAGGCGTTTTAGACGGTGTTTAGCGCCTTTTTATCTGTGCCTGCTATACCCCTATTATCTTAATAGGAGAGAAGGCCAAATAAGGTACAATGATCGTTTAGTTTGAAAATAGACTTAGAGTCGACAAGTTATTCTCGGAAACTTAAATGCGTGAAGTTTGGAAGTCGGTGTTAGCCTTTCTCAAGAATACTATTCCTGAAGAAGTCTTCGTTCCGTGGTTTGGAAAGGTTGAATTCACTGAGGACAGCGAGCCTGACATTATTAATATTAGTGTACCCTCTGTTCCCCATAGTAAATTCATCAAGGCGCAGTATGAAAAAGATATTGAGGAAAAAGCCTCCGAAATCTGCGGCCGTGAGATAAAACTTAAAATAACGGTGAAAGACCCCAACAAAGGCGCGATGATTTCCGAGCCTTTGCCCGGGCCTGCCAATACTCTCCCGGAAGAGGAAAAAGCTCCTAAGTCCATTGACGAAATTGCGACCAAGTGCGGTCTTCACTCCGGTCTGACTTTTGACACTTTTGTGATCGGAAACGCTAATCGTGTCGCAAGAAGTTCGGCAATGTTAGTTGCGGAATTTCCCGGCGAGCGCTGCAATCCCTTATTTATTTATGGCGGCGTCGGTTTAGGAAAAACGCACCTGATGCACGCGGTCGGCCGAAAGATCCTCGAGGACAATCCGAACACCAATCTTTTGTGCATCTCAGCGAACCGCTTTATTAATGAGGTCGTTTCTCTGTCTGCTGGCGGCCGCTACTCTGACGAGAAGATTCAAAAGTTTGACAATAAATACAGAAATCTCGATGCTCTTCTGATCGACGACGTCCAGTTTTTATGCAAGCGCGGCGGAACACAGCAGCGTCTCTTTAATATTTTTGAAGCGCTGCTTCCAAAAAACAAGCAGATCATTCTGACCTGCGATACCTATGCCCGCCAGTTATCTGACTTTGATGAGCGTTTGATTTCAAGATTCGGAGCCGGTCTATCCGTCTCCATTGAGCCCGCCGAGTTTGAATTAAGAGCCGCGATTCTTTTACAGAAGGCCAAACAACAGGGCGTCAAACTTCCGTTAGAAGTTGCTTACCTTATTGCTACTCGTTTAAACACGAATATTAGAGAGCTCGAGGGTGCTCTTAATAGCGTGATTATGCGTGCGGAAGTCTTTAAAAAACCTATCACTGAGGAGCTTGCCAAAGAGGCTCTGCAGGGAATTACAGGGACAGGGCGTATCTCAATTGAAAATATTCAGCAGTCCACTGCTGAGCATTTCAGTATCAAAATTGCGGATATGCACTCAAAGAGAAGAGTGGCCAATGTCGCATATGCGCGCCAAATAGCGATGTATCTGGCAAAAGAGCTGACTCAGAAGAGTCTTATTGAGATCGGATACGCATTCGGCGGAAGAGACCACGCTACCGTTTTATATGCTGTTAAGAAAATCACAAAGGAACGTGCTCAGAATCAAGAGCTGAATCACACGCTTCATTTGATTGAACAAGATTTAAAAAACTGGAACTAACGGAGATCGATAATGAATGAAACTAAGTTAGAAAACGGACCTGCTGCCGCAAGTGAAGGCATTGATAAAACGGCCGGAACCTCTGTATTCATTAACTCCAAAAAAGAAAATATCTTTAAGCCTATTCAGGCAGTAAGCGGTGTTGTACAGAGAAAACAGCCTTTGCCGGTCCTTTCGAACATCTTGTTTGTTCAAAAAGGCAAGCAGGTAACCTTAGTCGCAAACGACCTCGATCTCCAAATCCTGACTGTTGCGGAAATAGGTGAAGAAAATTCAGAAATGTCTACGACGATTTCAGCAAGAAAGCTGACGGATATTCTGGCGACGCTTCCCGACACCAATCCGCTTTCTTTCTCAAAGAAAGGTGATCACGTAGTCCTGAGCTCCGGTAAGAGTAAGTTCGAACTCCAAACAATCAGCGCAGAAGAGTTCCCAGTCATTACTGAAGTAGATTTGGAACATGCTTTTACGATGAGCTGCCTTCGTTTCAAATATCTCCTGAACATGGTCTCTTTTGCCTGTGCAGTCAACAATGTCCGTTACTTCTTGAACGGCGTTTATATCTGTGCAGAAAACAATAAAGTGAGAGGCGTTGCAACCGACGGTCACAGACTCGCACTTTGTGATGTTGAAGCGGAAAAAACAGCAGATAAGAAACTTGATGCTATTTTGCCGAGAAAGACGGTTAAAGAACTCGTTCGTCTGATTCCCGACTCTCAAGATCCCATTGAGGTCTACATTTCCGAACGCCAGATTAAATTTAAATTCGTCGGCATTGAGATATTGTCCAAGCTTGTTGAAGGCCGTTACCCGGACTATCAGCGAGTCATTCCCGAACACAATGAAAAAGAATTCAGAGTCGGACGTCAGGAATTATTGAGCTCACTCCAGAGAGTCGCAACTTTAACAGCCGACAAACTTATGGGAGTCCGCTGGAACCTTACACCGGGCCACCTTAATGTCGCTGCCAACAATGCGGACATGGAGGAAGCCGAAGACGAAATCTCCGTTGAATACAGTGGCTCTCCGATTGAAATCGGTTTTAATGTCGCCTACCTCATCGAAGTTTTGAATGTATTGAAGAACGACTCAGTCAGAATTTCTCTGGGCGAACAGAAAAATCCGGCTTTAATCAGAATGCCGGATAACGACAACTTCAAGTTTGTCGTGATGCCCATGAAAATTTAACTTTGAATTCACGGTCAGAATATTAGGTAAGCCAAATAATGAGTGAAATGCAAGACAAGAATTACTCTGCCGAAGAAAGCTACGGAGAGGACGCAATTCAGGTATTAGAAGGTCTGGAGGCTGTTCGTAAGCGTCCCGGCATGTACATCGGCGATACGTCTGACGGAACAGGACTTCATCACCTTGTCTTTGAGGTCGTCGATAATTCGATCGATGAAGCCTTGGCGGGTTATGCTGATCACATTAACGTCACCATCAATCGCGATGAGTCCATCACCGTCGTTGATAACGGACGTGGTATTCCGACCGATGTAAAAATGAGCGACAAGCACGAACCAAAAAGAAGTGCGGCTGAAATCGCTCTTACAGAGCTCCATGCAGGCGGAAAATTCAACCAAAACAGCTATAAAGTTTCCGGAGGCCTCCACGGCGTAGGCGTATCTTGCGTTAACGCTCTTTCTTCCTGGTTAAAGCTCACTGTACGCAGAGAAGGGGTAGAGCACTACTTAAACTTCAAAAAAGGTGTTCTTCAGGACAGACTCACTGAGAAAGTTCAGACTCCCACCGGCCCGGTTGAAATCTCTCCGATGCACGTCAGCGGAGCTACCGATCGACGCGGCACCGAAGTCCAATTTTTACCGGATGCGGAAATTTTCGGTACCGTTGATTTCCACTACGAAGTTCTTTCCTCACGCCTTAGAGAACTCTCTTTCCTCAACAACGGTGTCAAGATCCACTTGGCAGACTTAAGAAAAGGAAAAGACGAAGTTTTCCAATTCGCCGGAGGTGTGAGCGGTTTTGTCGATTTTATTAACAGAGACAAAACAAAAATCCATGACAACTGTTTTTATACCAACAAGACAGTTACAGTGAATCCGGAGGAAAACATCAACGTCGAAGTCGCCATGCAGTGGACCGACGGCTACACGGAAAATTTCCTCGCATACACAAACAATATTCCTCAAAAAGACGGCGGAACGCATGTCAACGGTTTAAGAAGTGCGATGACAGCTGTCATCAAACGTTATATTGAGGAATCTGAATTTGCAAAGAAAGAGAAGATCGACCTCACCGGTGAGGATATTCGCGAAGGCTTAACCTGCGTTTTATCGCTGAAAATGCCTGAACCGAAATTCAGTTCTCAGACAAAGGATAAATTGGTCTCCTCCGAAGCCCGCCCTGCAGTAGAGCAAGTAGTCAGAACCGCTTTGGAAAGCTACCTCCAAGAAAATCCTAAAGACGCAAGAATCATCTGCGAAAAGATTATGGACGCTGCCCGTGCCAGAGAAGCAGCACGAAAAGCCAGAGAAACAACACGCAGAAAAGGTCTGCTTGGCTCGGCAGGCCTTCCCGGTAAATTGGCTGATTGTTCGGAAAGAGACCGCTCTCTCTGCGAAGTCTTCCTCGTGGAGGGTGACTCCGCCGGCGGCTCTGCAAAACAGGGTCGTGACCGTTCTTTCCAGGCTATCCTGCCTTTGCGAGGAAAGGTCCTTAACGTTGAAAAAGCACGAATCGAGAAACTGATTTCCAGTGAGCAGATTGCAACCTTAATCGCAGCCCTAGGTACCAGTATCGGTGATGAATTTGATCTGGATAAACTGCGTTACGACCGTGTCATCATCATGACGGATGCTGACGTGGACGGTGCGCATATCCGTACTCTGCTGCTGACGCTTTTCTATCGTCAAATGCCGAAACTCATTGAAGGAGGTCATGTTTATATCGCTCAGCCTCCGCTGTACAAAGTTGAATACGGTCAGAAGACGAAATACATCAAAGACGATAAAGAACTTTATACATTCCTCGTAGATCAGGGCATTACAGGAACTAATCTTTACGTTTCTAAAGAAGCCTTTGAGAACAAACAGGGAATTTCCGGCGACAAACTGAAGGAATACTTCTTAGCCTACAGCGACGCCCAGAATATTATTTCTAAGTTCTCTCGCTTTGTTGATGCCAGCGTCCTTACAGCAATTGCTGCAGGCGCAACGATTGACTTATCTTCAGACAAAGCAGCTGCTGATTCAATTGAGAAGCTGGTTGCTAAGATAACTGATCCGGCGATTTCTCTCGGCTACGCTGTAGAAGAAAACATTCCGACGATTATTGTTAAACGCACTCATTTTGGCAATATCATCGAAAGCAGAATTACACCGGCTTTCATTGAAACGCCGGATTATCTGACTTTGACAGCTGCATCCGTTACCTTTAAGAACCTGCTGCATGAGGGTGCCTGCTTAGTACGAACGACGAACAACAAGGAAACCATTCAGCCAATCTCCAACTTCAGCGAAGCCATTTCGTTCATTCTGAAGATCGGCAAAGCCGGCGTTAAAAAGATGCAACGCTATAAAGGGCTTGGTGAGATGAAGGCTGAAGAGCTGGAAGAAACCACAATGGATCCTACCAAACGCAGCCTTCTTAAGGTGAGAATTGAAGACGCCATTGCGGCAGACCAAGTCTTCACAAAATTAATGGGAGATGAGGTTGAACCGAGAAGAAGATTTATCGAGGACAACGCCTTGTTAGCGGGAAATATCGATACCTAGTCTCTAGTTTCGCTTCATGAAGGTCGGCTATGCCGGCCTTTTCTTTTAAATCTAAATAATTAAAGTTGGCTTTAACTCTTATAACTAACTATTTGCACCGAATTAAACTTCGATTTAACTCGTTTTTTTTTAATATTCCTTCCAAAAAACTCCTTCATTGGCCTCGGCCTGTGAAGGTCTGGCTGTTTTGGCTCTTATTCAAAAGCGGCATCAAACTAATTTCTCTAAAACAACCTTACAACCCAATCAATTGCTTGATCAAATCTGAACCTTCTTTTTGGGAAAAATTGTGAATAACTTCTGGCTTTAGTTGTGAATAAAAACGAGAGGGTCTATCTTGTTAACTGCTCTTAGTTAGTAGTCAGCAGGTTTTATCGCCCTTTATTAACAACATAATTATTTGTTTATAAAAGACAAATATAGGTTATCAACAATAATTTCTTAAGCTATTAATACTATATCTATTAATAATTAATATAAGAATTAAGTTGGTGCTTTGCTAACAGCGTTAAAAACTCAACTTTCCGGATTTAGTGAAAGAAACTGGTTATTTATGAACAAAACAA
>ERZ1106973.56-NODE-56-length-147495-cov-8.500766_pt1 | contig 147495 bp, 127 predicted proteins | sample MGYA00403686_ERZ1106973 | MGnify/ENA primary metagenome ERZ1106973 (study PRJEB35170, sample SAMEA104062408) | human gut metagenome | biome: human gut; feature: human-associated habitat; material: faeces | place: Denmark | collected 2012-11-06 ...
ATTCTACATCAAGAGGGCTCTTTTTTCTATTGTCCATTTTTTACGGACTTGTTCAATTTGTCTTTCTTCAACGCTTTTTCTTATAGGTATTGCTTCAACTGCAACGGGTGCTGTCAATTCGGGGAATGTAAGCTTCCAGATATACAGCAAAACAATGTAGAATGCTGTCATTGTGATTGAGGAAACCTGCAAGCCGAGTCCGAGTTGCCTTTTGATTTTGTCGTTGCTACCGTGAACTGCTCTGATGATTCTCGGAACAAGGTGGAATGCATTACCGCCGCAAAGCGTCAATGTCAACACGCCGTACAAGATGAACAAAGGATCGCCCTTTGAAAATGCGAAGAACAAAATACCTGCGATTAAGTCGAAAATCAAATATCCTGCGTCAAAAATTGCTTCCATAATATCGGGAATTTGCGGTTTGTATTTTTTGTTTGCCATAATTAAAACTCCTTTTTTCCCAACTTTTATAGCCAATAATTCTTTTACGCACTGAATTTTCAGTACAAAACGATATTTGAATTTCCTTTTGCAAGGTTTTGCATTTTTTCCGTGTAGCCGTTAATGCAAAAGAATACAAAGTATTCATTCCTGTTTTGCTTATTCCAATTTACTTTTTTCGCTTTTTCAAGCAAATCATAATACACATTAACATCAAGCGGTTTTTTGGTATATTTACATTCGCCGAAGATGATATTATTGGAATTGTCTGTTGCGACAATATCAATTTCCGTATCTTTTCTGTCCCACCATTTTCCGATTTTTGTGGGAGTGAAACCGAAAGCATTTTTGATAATCAGCTGAGGGAGATATTGATTTTTGCAAATGTCTTCATACACATACGCAACATGATTTTTTATAAATCCCTCTTTGATTTTATCAAGAACAAAATCTATGTGCTCGCTTTCAATGTATGATTTATAAGGATATACAAACTTAAACCAAAATCTTATATAGTTATCCTTGATTTTATAAAGCCCCATTTTGCTTTTTTCGGGCTTATCTTCCGTTATGGGAACAACCCTTTCTATAATATCAAGGTCAATTAAAACTTTTAAGTATTTCGGCAGATTTGTTGCCTTTATTTCCAACGCATTTGATATATCGCTTAACTGTTCGCAGCCGGATGCTATTGTTTTGATGATTGAATAATAACTTCCGACTTCTTGAACTTCATTTTTTAATAAAAATTCAGGCTCTTCATATAAGTAACTTTGAGAATTCAAAATAGAATTTTTTATGGCAGTATAGATGTCGTCGTTGCTCTCAAACATTTCTATATATTTGGGAACTCCGCCGGTGACGGAATACGCTTCGATTAAGAATTTTTCATCCGTGCTGTCAATAAATTCTTTGTAATACTTAAACGGAATTTGCTTTAATCTGATTTGCTTTGTTCTTCTTCCGTACAGCGGACTGTCGTATGACAGGGTTTGGCCGTACATCATATTTATAAGCGAACCGCATAATACAAGCATAACATTATTATTTTTAAGCTTTGTGTCCCATATTTTTTGGAGCACGGAGATAAAACTTGGATTCGATTTGCCTATATATTGAAACTCGTCAATGATTATGAGCTTTTTATCGTCTGTATTATAATTTATTATATAATCAAACAATTCTTCCCACGAAAGACTTGCTTTTTTAATAAGCAGATTTGATGTGTATTCGCTTACGATTGATGAAAAAGCTTCTCTGTTCATCTTTTCAGACTCTTCCGTTGCAAGAAATCTGATACATTTTTTATTCCTCGAAAACTCATTTAAGAGTTCTGTTTTCCCGATTCTTCTTCTGCCGTAAAGCACAACGAAGCAAGATGAATTGCTGTTATATTCATTTTCAAGCGTTTCAAGCTCTTGAAATCTGTCAACAAATTTTTTCATTATATCCGACCTCCCGATATAGTATTTGTATCTCTACATATAATTATACCACAAAGTATAATTATTTCAAGTATAATTATAAAAGCGTTGAAGATTTGTTTTCTTCAACGCTTTTTCTAATGGGTATGTAGACCTTTTTTCGTTAATTTTATGTTTTTAATGTGTTTGACCGCCCACTATACATATTTTTCGAGTCTCGAAAGTGGCTTAAATAGGGCGTTTTGAAAAATTTTAATGCAAAAAAACACCAACCTCAGAAGCGGCTTCCATCTTGAAACGGTTAAGTGCTTCCTTAGCTTCCGGAACAGTGTTCTTTGCCATTTTGTACACCTCTCTTTTCAAAATTTGCAAAGGCGAATACAGTCTTACAAAAAACGTAATACGCCTTTGCCTGACTATTGATTTCGTCTTGCAAGTTTATTTTGTGTACTGTATTCAAATTTAAAACTGAAAAATTTTTACAATTTCAGCGGCCGCAATGTGTATATAAAACACTAAGTGAGGTGAAAAAGTTTGCAATTTGATAATTGGGGTGATATAATAAAAAGTGTTTTTTATTTTTTAATCCCGTCATCTGTGAAAGTTTTTTTCAATGCGTGCTCTGTTGAAAAGATAGTTGCAAAGAGAATGACACATTGAACAGTCATAAGCACGGTCGCTGCAATTCCAATAGTATTTTCGGTGCTGCGGAAAAATGGTATATGGACAAAAACAGTAGGAATTATGGTAATGATGCCCAGCTTCCACCAAAGCTTGCCGCAATAATGGTGAGCGAATTTCCATGTTTCTGCATTTTTCATTGAACGAGATGTTCGGTATCCTATTATGCCGTTTATGTCCTTAGGACAATGCTTCCACATCATTCTTCCGGCAACAATCATAACAACCGGAATTATTGAGTCGCATATCAGCATAAACCACCAAAACCACATACAATTACCTCTACGATTTTTAATTACAATAATAATTTATGTTTACGCTATGATTATATTATTAGGCGGATTTGCTGTCAAGAAATGGGGTAAAAAATTGTCGATATAAGTCGATGAAAGAAATAAGTGAAAAATATACACAAAAATTAGTGCAAAAGTATTGCAATTAGGCGAAGTATATGGTAGAATATGGTAAGAAAAGAGAAAGGGTAAGGTTAAAATAATATAAGGAGTGGAGTTATGAGAGTCCTCATAGCAGAAGATGACGCAGTAGGTAAGGCGTGTAAGTCTGAGATGGAAAAGAGAGGGATAGAAACAGAGCTGATTAAGAAAGACGGCAACAAGGTAATCGAAAGAATAGACAGCCGTCACTACGATGTTGTGCTGATGGATGTGTTTATGAGCGGTGCAGACGGAGTAGAGGTCCTGGAGCATATGAATGATTCGCTGAGTGAAAAGCCTCTTGTCATGCTGTTTTCGACAGTGGACAACAGTGAGTTTGAGAAACAGATGATAAAAGCCGGAGCGGATTATTATTTTATAAAACCTATCAGCCCGAGTACAGTAGCCAAGAGAGTAGAGAATCTATCCTGCTGGAGAAGCGAAAAGCAACAAAAGACAGCAATGAGGACAGACACGGATATTGAGCTTGTAATTTCCGACATAATGAGACAGATAGGCGTACCTGCCCACATAAAAGGCTACCAGTATTTACGCAAGGCAATAATGCTCTGCGTAGAGGACAGCGAAATGATGGGCAGCGTAACAAAAATACTTTATCCCACAGTGGCAAAGGAGTTTAAGACAACCTCCAGCAGAGTCGAAAGAGCAATTAGACACGCTATAGAAGTTGCTTGGGACAGAGGCGATGTGGATGTGCTCTCATCGTATTTCGGTTACACAATACAGTCCCAAAGAGGCAAGCCTACCAACAGCGAATTTATAGCAATGATAGCCGACAAAATTACTCTTGCTCTTCGCACTACAGCTTAACCAAAACAAAAGAAAACGGTATCTGTGATTTTTCACAAATACCGTTTTTATATTATGTATGCAACCGGGATTTAGAGTTTCGGTTTTTGTCACATTACAACGAACAGGGGATAGCCTTTCTTACATTTTTATCTTCACATATATTTGGAGTATTCCGATGAAGATGTAGAGCAAGCCGTAGAGTGCTACTTGGTGGAGTAGATAAATCCACAGGCTGTTCTGTCCGGCAAAAGACAATATCTTTGAGTGCTGCTTGTATGTCCAGCGAGGGAATGAGCCGTCTTTTGCATATTTGCCGACAAAGGCGCCGAACAGGAACATAAATATCCATGGCAGTATAGCAAAATAGTCGGCGCTGAAAAAGTCATAATTATACAATCCCAAAGGCATAAAGTAGTTGGTTTTTATTTCCGGCAGCTTTATCAGTCCAAAGCAGAGGGAGCCGTCGCTTATTCCGTAAAAAAACAGGAACAAAACAGCAGAAATCGCCATACCCACAGGTGGTTTAATTTTTTTTATAACAGGCATAATCAGTCCGGTGATAATCATACAACTGCCGAGACAGGACAGAATTCCAAAATATATCTGTTCTTCATCATAGCCGAATTTTGGCATAATGACTGCGGTGACGAAGGTGATTATCAGTCCGCCGCAAAATACTATTATGCCTCTCCTGACAGTGTTGCGGGACAATCGGGAGCATATTCCGGATATGATAATGAATATAGCCCAAAACAGCGGCTGCACTACGCAGAGGTCGTTAAATATTTTCAGTCCCCAATCGGCTCCCAGTACCACATATACATCCAGAAAAAAGTGATGCACGACCATTGCAAGTATAGCAAAGCCACGAAGCTCGTCAAGGATTTGTATTCGTTCTTTTTTTGATTTCATATTTTCACCCAATAATAATATACTTTATTTAAAAAACATTGTAAATAGATTTTTTATGTGTTATTATGGGAACATAAAATTTTTGTATATGAAATTTTATTACGAAAGGCTAAGAATTATTATGAAAGAATATAATGTTTTGCAATACGGGGCGAAGGGCGACGGTGTTACTAATGATGCCTTTGCCATTCAGCACGCAATAGATGATTGTGCAAAAAACGGCGGAGGTCGGGTAGTGCTCCAGAGCGGAAAGGTGTTCTATTCCGACTCTATCCGTTTGCGCAGCAATGTTGATTTGCATATCCAAAAGGGCGCAAGGCTGAAGGCTACTTCAAATATAGACGGCTACATCAGACCTAACAAGCTCATAAACGACCCAAAAACCGCACTGATAGGCAATCCGGTTACGGGCAAGCCGAGCTTTGTGTTTATATATGCCTATGAGGCAGATCACTGCACAATCAGCGGTGAGGGAACAATAGACGCAAACGGTCACGCTTTTGTTCAGCGCAAGGACCAATACTATGTAACAGGCGACTTTTATCCACGCCCTACAGTAATTTATGTGGAAAAGAGCAATCACATTACCTTTAGAGATGTTACCATAGTTGACGCTCCGTTTTGGACTCTTCATCCGGCAGGCTGCGACGATGTACTTATTGACAAAATCCGAATACTAAACGACCTGGATGTTGCCAACTCGGATGGTATCGATCCCGACCATTGCAGTAATGTGCGTATCCTCGGATGTCATGTTACTTGTGCCGATGACTGTATTTGCTTAAAGGCGTCTAAGGGTAACGCAGAATACGGTCCTTGTGAGAATATAATTATTGACGGATGCACTCTCGTCTCTACTTCTGCCGCTATAAAGATAGGCACAGAGGGTGTAGGCGACTTTAAGAATGTTATCGTATCGAATTGTGTTATCAGCAAGTCAAACCGTGGCATATCTATCCAAATTCGTGACGGTGGTTCGGTTGAGAATGTTACTTATTCCAATATAATTATTGAGACAAGACGCTTTTGTCCTGATTGGTGGGGAACTGCTGAGCCTATTGTCCTCACTACATTTAATCGTGACGAAAATACAAAGAGCGGCTCAATAAAGAATATCCGTTTCTTTAACGTTACCGCAAAGGGCGAAAACGGAGTCCTTATTCATGGTAATGCCGATAATTATATAGAGGATATTACCTTTGAGAATTGCAGCATTTGTCTTACTAAAACTTCAAAATGGGATTGCGGACTGTATGACCTGCGTCCGTGTCTGGATTGGGGAGTGGAAAAGTACGATAACTCGGCATTTTTCATCAGATACGCAAAGAATGTTTTGATAGAAAAAACAAAGACTTCTTGGGGAAATCTTTGTGACGAATACAAACATGCAATAGATGCGGCAGAAACAGAAAATCTTGAGCTTATCAGATTTTCGGGCAAGGCTGTATCAAGTGAGTTTGAGGATATAAAGTTAGACAATGTCCGACTTGTAAAGTGAGGTAAATTATGGTAGAACTCCAGGGATATAAGGTTAATTCCATTTCTTTTGAAAACAATGTAGAGGACGGAGCGGAGTTGGAGCTCCAAAATAAGTTTCAGTATAATGTAAACTATGCAGACGAAGAAAACAGATGTATAGGTGTGCTTAATTTTAGGGTTATTGATTCGGAACTTCAGGGATTTGAGATTAAGGTCGATATGGTTGCTGAGTTTTCGTATGACGACGATGACGAAAAGGCTGATATTCACACCGAATCCTTTGCCCAAATTTTTCCGTTTTTGCGTCAGATTATTTGTAACATTACTGTGTCCGGCGGTATGCCGCCGCTTATGATACCGATTATCAGACTGGACAGAGACGCTGTGTCGGTGAACGATAATACGGATGACGAAAGCAGGTTGAGCTGATGGCATCTCAGTGTGATAACTGCTGGTACAATGTGTACGACGAGGAAGATGATACCTGCTACTGTGACCTCCAACTCGACGAAGATGAGTATGTCAAAATGATGATTAGGGAGCAGCAGAATAAACCCTGCAAGTACTATCGTCCCGATATCGGCGAATACGGAATAGTAAGAAAACAAAATTAACTAAAAAAGCAATGCAAACTCATTAGAGCTGTGCATTGCTTTTTTTGTGCTTACTTGTTTTGTGATATCCAATCCGCAGTTGAGAGAGCGGGGGAGTCGCCGTACTCATAGAGTACATTGCCTATGCCCCAGTTTTCCTCAAAATCTACAGTCGCTCCGGCATTTTTTAGGGCGAGTGCAAGGTTGACTTCTGTACACAGAGCTGTGTCACCTTGGGATATTCCGCTGCGAATACGCCACTGCTTAGCTACCTTAGAGGTTCCGTTACCGTCATAGTAGGAGCTGATATAGTACAGAGGATTGTACATATTCACTCTTTGTTCGGTTGTTGTGCCTATGCTGTCCTTTTTGTCCAAATCGGACTTGAAGTCAGCGGCATACTTGCTGTTATTCTTTACTGTGTTGTACAGTATAGAATCAAAATGAGCACCTTTTCCGTCGGTAGAGAACAAAATATTTTCTGCCTGCTTTTTGTTCAGAGAGTCAAAGGCGCCGATACCTCTTGTTACACCCTTCATTTGTTTTACAAAATCGTCAACACTTGTAATTTTGGCGGTGTTTGACTTTTTGTCGTATGACACCCACTTTGTGTTTTTGTTGAGGGCTTTGATATAGTCCTCGGCAGTGTTGTATGTGCCGTTTATGTCCAGAGCAGAAGCTGATTTGCTGCGGATTATTCCGTCGCCGGCAACCGATTTGCCGTCCTCATCGAGAGGCAGGTCCGGCAGAACTATTGCACCGTTTTTGCTAGTCGTGGACTGAGAGTCGGATTGCTTTTCTGCCGTGTCGGAGCTGTCGCCGTCTGATATGCTGTCAGCAGTGTACGGGAATGTTGTGCTTTTCAAAAAGCTGTTCAGCGACTGCTCAATTACGCTTTTAAGATAGTCGGTGTATGTGCCCGATTTGTTGTCGTCGTTTAGGGACAATGCGGTTTTGCCGTCTTTCAGTTTAAGCGCATTTATGTACTTTGCATACTCTGCTGTCAGCGCAGAAGAAATCTCTTTTTCTTCACTGCTCATTTTTGTGCGGGTAATGCCCATATTCCACTCGTATGCGCTGTCTGCAGTGTCAAATGAAGTATTGGGGCTCCAGCAGGACACGCCGTATATTGCGTCGCTTGTTTTTGTTACTGCACCGATTTTTTTGAGATATTTGTCATACATCGGGCTGTCACCGCTTGTGCCTAACACTGCGGCGAGACCTCCCGCACCGCCTCTGCCGGTGGCATAAATTTTTTCTGTGTCGCCGGGAATATCGTCCTTGATATATCTCAAATAGCGGATTGCAGCCTTTAGGTCTGTTACGCCCCACGGTGCGCCGGCATCGTCGCCTCTGCATCCGGCTGTTACATAAATATATCCCTTTTGGGTGTATTCCACAGATTTGTTTATGTAGTTGGTGGGGGCTGTTGCCTTGGTGTATCCGGAGTTTTCTATAGAAAAGATGATGGGCGCAGTGGAGGGGATATAACTGTCAATAGTTGAGTATTCGTTTATCGTCAGAGTATATGTTCCGTTGCCGTTAGCTACGGGATTGACATACTTAGCCGGAACAAAAACAGCGAGGCTTTGTATAGCTGTGTCCGTAGGCTTTTTGCAATATACCAGCTCTGTCTGATAGTATGAGTCAGACAGCTCGTTATACTTCCATTTTGTGTTATCTATTTTTCCGAATTTAGGTCCGTCAGCGCTGCATCCTGCCAGAACGGTGCCGCATATCAGCAGTATGGACAGCAGTACAGCCAAAAGTTTCTTTGGTTTCATATTATTTTGCCTTTCTCAGAGCGAAAACGAGCCAGCCGTTATCCTCGCTCCTCTCGATTACTTCAAATCCGTTGGCACCGAATGAGGCGAGAACCTCATCCTCTCTGTTTTCGATAATGCCGCCGGTAATGTATATTCCGTCATCGGTCAAAAATTTGCCGACTTGGGTGTTGAATTCCATAATAATATCTGCCACAATGTTAGCTACTACAAGATTGAATTTTCCGCTGACCTTGTCCGACAAATTGCCCACGACTGCCTCAAATTCAGGTTCGGTGTAGCCGTTTTCTTTTGCATTTTCCTTAGCTGTTTTTACTGCGAGGGAGTCTATGTCCACGCCGAAAGCTCTCTTTGCACCGAGCAAAAGGCAGGCTATGGACAATATTCCGCTGCCGCAGCCGATATCAAGCACCTCTGTACCGTCAGTCACATATTTTTCCAGAGTTTCGAGGCACAGCTTTGTGGTGGGGTGAGAGCCTGTGCCGAATGCGAGTCCGGGTTCAATGTTGAGTACCTTTCTGTCACCGGCGTCATAGTCATTTTCCCAAACAGGTCTAATCAGAAGCTTTTCGCCTACAGGCATAGGATGAAAATACTGTTTCCAATTATTTTGCCAATCCTCTACCTTGCAGTCGGAAATTTTTATTTCGTTTTCTATTTTGCAGGCGTCAAGTCGCTCTCTTATGAAAGTTACTGATTCCATAGGGTTTTCTTCGGGATTTACATACACATGGATAATTCCGTGAGTTCTGTCCTTTTTGAGCAGTTCTTCTTCTATCAGGTCGATATGGGCTATTTCCATAGTTTCTTCCTCGAGTGCGGAATAGTCCTCAATGTATATTCCGTAGGGCACTACCATATTTACTATTGCCCCTGCGGCATCTATATCGGCAGTAGGTACCGTGACGGATATTTCGGTCCATGCTTTTTCTTCTACATAATTTGTCATTCCCATGTTTGTTCTCCTAAAAATTAACTTTGTGTTCTGTAGAGGACAGACCGTGATTGAGCAGTTTTCTGTTGTCCAAAGCCCATTGACGATCCGAAAATTCTCCGGGCTTTACCTTTGAGGTAGCACTGTTGATTTCGTATATGGTAGCGTCCAATGCGTCTAAGTCGGACAGTATTTCTGCCTCTAAAAATTTAGGCCTTACGGCTGCTCCGTAGTCCGGTATGCCGTGGTGAGACAGTATCATATGCTCCAAAAGTGCCACTACGGGACTGTCTATGTTCAGCTCTTTTGCGGCGTCGTTTACATACATTGCACCTTTTACGAGGTGACCTATAAGCTCGCCCTCTATGGTGTAGCCCTTTGCGAGACCTGTTTTGCCTGTCTCAAGCTCCCATGTTTTTGCTACATCGTGGAGAATAACTCCGCTCAGCAACAGGTCACGGTTTACGTTGGGATATATCTTGCATATTTCTTCTGCCATTCTGACTATACTCATAGTGTGGTACAGCAGTCCCCCCACCATTGCGTGATGCAGTCTCAGTGCGGCAGGGTAGGAAATCAGCTTGTCCTTTTTGTCGGTCAATATTTTGGTTACTATTTGTTTCAGCTCGTCATTCTGAAAAGCGTTCACTCTCTTCATAATCATAGCATAGAGCTGTTCGCCGCCTACGTCGGAGGCCTCAACCAAATCGGCGAGATTGTAGTTGTCACTTTCGCCGGCAGGTCGTATTTGGGACACTCTGAATTGGTCCTTGCCGTTATACTGTTCCACCGTGCCTCTAATTTTTACTACCATATCCTGCTCAAACATTCCTGTAGGTGTATAGTCCCACAGCTTTGCAGGCATCTCTCCTCCCTTGTCGGATATTACAAGGTCGAGAAAATCGTTTCCGTTTTTTGTTTTCTTTTCTTCGCACTTTTTCAGTACGACAAAGCCCTCGCACATTCCGTTGGGCAGCTTTGAAAAATTCATATTTCCACATCCCTCTTAGATATTCAAACTAAGACAATTATACATTATATGCATTTGATTATCAAGTCACAGTCCCCTAATAAGTATTCTTTATTTTATTAACAGATACTTTCTTGACATTCGTCATTTATATTGATATTATATTTTTAATAAACATAATGGAGTGGTATGCTATGAGAGATATTGACAGTCTCTGTATGAATTGCTTTGAAGAATTGACTGAGGGCTCGGTTTGCGGCGAGTGCGGTTTTGATAATGATACACCTAATGATATTATGTATTTGCCACAGAAAACAGTGCTCCAAGGCAAGTATGCAGTCGGCACTGTAACCAAACAGGAGAGTGACGCAGTCAGCTATTCCGGCTATGATATGCAGTTGGACAAGCGAATTATTATTCGTGAGTTTTTCCCAAAGGGCTTGTCTAACAGACTTGAGGGCAACACCGAGGTGCATATCAGACCTAAGTTTGCCGCTGATTTTGAAAAATATAAGCAGTCGTTTTATAGACTTTGGACTACTTTGGAAAAAATGCAGAATCTTTCTGCCGTTGTGCCTGTTTACGATGTGTTTGAGGCTAATTCCACAGTATATGCGATTATAGAATATATGGATGTTGTGCCTCTGCGTGAGTACCTGCTCCGCAACAAAGAGGGATATATTACGTGGGACAATGCACGCCTGATGTTTATGCCGGTGCTGACTACTATTGAGGCGTTGCATACTAACGGAATTATCCACGGCTCTATCACGCCCGACACTCTTGTGCTCTGCCGTGACGGAAAGGTAAGGCTCACACCGTTTACCATCACCGAGTCCACAATGTTCTCATCGTCTCTCGAGTTTAATGTTAATGAGGGATACACTGCTTTGGAGCAGTATGACAACAGTCACAAGATTTGTAATTCTACCGATATATATTCATTCAGTGCTTGTATATACAGAGCACTTGTGGGTACTAATCCTCCTCCGGCACCTGCCCGTGAGGCTAATGACAAAATAATGATTCCTAACTCTATTGCAGAATCTATCCCTATGCACGTTATTAAGGCTATGGGCAACGGACTCCAGATTTATCCCGAAAAGAGAATCCGCAGTGTGTCCGAGTTCAGAGAGCTTTTGGACGCCGCACCGGCGGTTAAAGCAAAGGCAGCTCCTGAGCCTGCCCCTGCTCCCAAAAAACAGGCTCAGCCCCAAAAGACTGCGGCTCAGTATAAGGAGGAGCAAAAGAAAGCTAACAAAAAGTCGGGCGTTGCAGTTACCGTGCTGGTTATACTCATTTGCGTAGCTATTGCAGCGGCTGTATATGTAGTCAAGTTCTCCGGCTTAATCGATAAGGATTCGGGCAAAAACACTTCGGCTGCGGCTATGGTTCAGTATCAAGTTCCTAATTTCGTAAACAACGGCTATACCCAAAAGGATGTAGAGGAAAACGGTGCTTGGAACAAGCAGTTTAAGATTACATTCCAGCAGGAATATTCTACCGACGCCGAGGAAGGCGTAATATTTAAGCAGAGTGTAGAGGCAGGCAAAAAGATAGATGCCGGCTCGGAGATTGTGCTCACAGTCAGCAAGGGCATACAGACGGAAACTATACCTGATGTCGGCGGACTGAATGTGGATGATGCCACAAAACAGCTCGAGGCAAAGGGCTTTAAGGTTTCTACTGTAGAGGTGTACAACGACGGTACTCACACTAAAGATACAGTCAAAGCGTCCTACGGTATGGCTCCTGCCGCAGGTGAGGTCGTGGCTGTAGGTACAGAGGTCGAAATTCAGGTTTACGGCGAGGTTCAAACTACTACTGCCGCTCCTACAACTGAGCCTACAGAGCCCAGCACAACTAACCCTGTTTCATTTGAATAATACTGATTTTGGTCGGTGATGATAATATGAAAAATATGTTTGTTGGCGGTTTGATTACTTCCGATAAAACAGAATACAAACTGAAGTCCACTGTCGGACTCGAAAAAAAGCTGATAGTCAGACTTATGCAGCGTATGTGGTGCAACTGCGCCGTGACTGATTCAAAGCGAATGGCAAAGCAGACTCCGCCTGATGTGGAGTGCAAAAAAGACATAGCCTATATTGACGACGGAAATGTTTATCACAACTTGGATGTCTTTTATCCAAAGGGTGCAGAAAACAAATCCTTGCCGGTTATTATCGATATTCACGGCGGCGGCTGGATGTATGCCACAAAGGACCTTAACGAAAACTACTGTCGTGCATTGGCTGACAGAGGATTTACGGTCTTTAGCATAAGCTATCGCCTTGTGCCCGATGTTACTGTGGTTGAGCAGCTGCAAAGTATTGCCGTTGCATTGGACTGGATTGACAGCCATATGGGTATGTATCCCTGTGACAGAAGTTCGGTTATGCTCACCGGCGATTCGGCAGGAGGTCAGCTCAGCGTCTATACTGCTATTATTTCTAAGAGCGAAAAGCTGCAAAAGATATTCGGCGTAAGAAAAGTGGGACTCGATTTTTCGGCACTGCTTTTGACTTCGCCTGTGCCTTTTATGAAAACCGGAATTCTCGCTCCTTACACAAGATTGATGTGGGGCAAAGATTACAGAAAAAAGGCTACATACGGCTATATGGATTTGGACGAAATTGTAGATTGCGCACCTGTTCCGCCTACTTATCTCATTACCAGCGGCGGTGATTTGATGGCACACACCCAAACTCATAAGACAGCCAAGCTGTTTAAAAGCAAGGGCATTAAGACCGTAATCAAGGACTATCCTCGCCATAACGGAAAATCACTTCCGCATGTGTTCAGTGTTCTTGAGCCGTTTAATGAAATCGGCAAGGAAGCTATCGACGATGCGGTGGACTTCTTTAAGAGTATTATTCACTCCAAAAATACGGAACAAGCGTAAAAATATACTACGACTGTAAAAATATAAAAACGGTATTTGTGATTAGCCACAAATACCGTTTTTGTCGTTTGTTGAATATTAAAATGTAATTTTGAACAACCTTGCACCATGGGGAGCAACAACGGCTGACAAAGTGTTTTTAACCTTGCCCACGGATTTTTCAGCCCATATGTCGCTGACGGAATATTCTGTATCCGGCATAAGTACGGAGGTCAAATCCGCTTTGATTTTGCGTTCCTTTGTGTCGGTGTTGAACAGAGCTATGTACTTGCATTTCTTACCGTTAGCTGCCCAAATTACCGTACCTTTTCGGTTGTGCTCGCTTCGATAAATTTCTTTTGCTCCATAGCTGTTTTGGTGCATATACATATACTCTGTATTGGTCAGCAGTGACAGTGTGAAATCGTCGTTGTCGGGCAAATTACCTCCGATAAACAGCGGACTCTTGAATATTCCCCACAGTGTCATCAGGGTGTAGTGCTCATCTGCAGTGAAATTGCTCATTCTGCCTTGCGCACCGTGGCATGTTCCGTTTATGCTCAGTCTGCCTATGGGCAGCATATCACAGTCGGGATATGTTCCTTTTTTTGTTACGCCCTGCCATTGTTCGCATTTGTCAAACATTTCGTGCAGCTTGTCCCATCTGTCCCAAAAGTCGCCTGTCAGTCGCCACATATTAGCATTCTTTTCCAGGTGGTTCTTGTGCTCTATCATAGCCGGACCGGGAGACAGCGACAGTACAATATTTCTGCCGGTGCGGTCGATGGCTTTTCTTATCATCTCTATCTCATAGTCGGCAGTATATGGGTTATCCCATTTTCTGAATTCTGTCACGGCTATGTCATCACATTTTATAAAATCCACGCCCCAGGACGCATACATATCTATTATGGAATTATAGTAGTCCTGAGCACCGTCGCAGTTTTTCAACCCGTACATATCGGTGTTCCAGCTGCACACGGAAAAGTGATGGGCGATTTCTCTGCAGGTGTGTTCACTGCTTTTTATAGGGCAATTCTGTGCAGCAGCCTGACGGGGTACACCACGCATAATGTGTATGCCGAATTTCAGCCCCAGTGAATGTACATATTCCGCTATGGGAGCAAATCCCTTTCCGCCCTTAGCAGAGGGAAAACGATTTTCGGCAGGCATAAGTCTGCCGTATTCGTCCATAGTCAGCGGTGCAAAATTGTTGTAGTCGTTGTCTACAGCATTGGGTTCGTACCACTGTATGTCGCAAACGATGTACTCCCAGCCATATGGCTTTAGGTACTTAGCCATATAGTCGGCATTAGCCTTTAGCTGTTCCTCCGTTACGGCGGCGCCGAAACAGTCCCAGCTGTTCCAGCCTAACGGTGGCTGTTTTGCAAAATTCTTAAAATTCATATTAGTCCTGTTTTATCTTTTTTATTTCGAATTTTTCCAGTGGCTCGATTCCAAATTCATTTAGGTATCGGTGAGCCTTGCGTAAATCTTTTTTGTTGTCAAAGACGTCGGGCTCGTGAGCGTCTAAGCCGATTATGACCTTGTTTCCCACTTCGGACACTATTTTCCAAAAATCTCTGTTAGGATAGTGTCTGCCTGTGGAAAAACCTAAAAAGTTAAATTCTACGGGAATGTCAAGCTCGTTCAGCTTTTCTGCCAAATGAGTCATCTTTTTGGTGTATATTTTTTTGTCACCGGTAAAATTGATTACATCCGGATGAGCAACATAACTAAACATTCCTGTCCTTGCACCCATAATCACTTGGCTTATATATTTGTCGAGCACTACGGGAGAGTCCGTGGGGTGACCTGCATATCTCGCATATGGCTCATATTCGTTGTCGGTAAAGTGCTGACCGAGTATGAGATAGTCGTAGTCGAATTGTGACAGATATTCCATTTCTTCGTCGTGGAGTTCGGGATAGTACTCTAATTCGAAGCCTAACTTTATCTTTATTCGGTCGTTGTATTTACCTTGGAGCGCACGGATGCTGTCTGCATAGTCCTGAGCCGATTTTGTGCTCTTTATACGGAATGTGCTCTCGTATTTGTTTGGGAATATATAGGGTGCGTGGTCGCTGAATCCCAGAGTGGTGTAGCCGTTTTCTATAGCATGGAGGACATATTCTTCGTCCTCACCTTTTGCATGACCGCACCTTTTTGTGTGAGTATGGAAATTGTACATTTATTTCACGCTTTCGGCAAATTTAATGAACTGTTGTTTTCCTTTTTCGTCACGGCTGAATACTCCGCACTGCTCGAGAATAGCGGCGAACACCTTTCCGATTTCGTCTTTGAGCACTTCTTCGCAGTTTTCGGCTGTCAGAGAGCGTCTGCTCTTGATTTCGTCTATCCATTCTGCGTGCTTTGCGATTTCTTCAATATCTGCTACATTCTTTCCGTTAGATATTGCGTCAGTCAGCAGTGATATTTCATTCTTAAGTCTGGACGGAAGTACGGCGAGTCCCATAACTTCAATCAAACCGATATTTTCTTTTTTGATGTGATGGTATTCTGGATGTGGGTGATATACGCCCAGAGGATACTCGTCGGTGGTGATGTTGTTGCGCAGTACCAAATCAATTTGGAATTTGCCGTCTCTCATCCTTGCGATAGGAGTGATGGTGTTGTGCGGAACACCGTCTGTTTCGGCATAGATGAATGCTTCCTCATCGGTGTATCCTCTCCATTTGGTCAATATCTTGTCACACAGGTCTACCATTTTTTCGCTGTCTGTGCCGGTGAGACGGATAACGCTCATAGGCCATTTTACTATTCCGGCGTCTATATCCTCATAACCCTCAAATGTCAGAGGAGTTTCTACAGGTGCCTTTGCCATAGCGAACTCGTAGTTGCCGCCTTGAAAATGCTCGTGAGTCAGTATTGAGCCACCCACGATAGGCAGGTCGGCATTAGAGCCTACAAAGTAGTGCGGAAACTGCTCAACAAATGCAAACAGCTTTTTGAATGCCGCTCTGTCAATTTTCATCGGTATATGTTCTGCGTTGAATACGATGCAGTGCTCGTTGTAATATACATACGGTGAATATTGGAGGTAGAACGGTGTTCCTGCCAGCTCGATAGGGATTATTCTGTGGTTTTGGCGTGCAGGGTGGTTCACTCTGCCGCAATAGCCCTCATTTTCTTTGCACAGCTGACACTTTGGGTATGCGCTTTGCTTCATTGTGAGAGCGGCGGCTATAGCCTTAGGGTCTTTTTCGGGCTTAGAGAGATTTATGGTTATGTCGATATCGCCGTAAGGTGTTTTTGTTACCCATTTTACATCATTCTTTATTCTGTATTCTCTGATGTAATCTGTCTTGCGTGACAGGTGGTAGTAGTATTCTGTAGCCTCTTTCGGTGACGTCGCATATCTGTCTCTAAACTCTTTTATTACCTGAGACGGTCTCGGAGTGAGGAGTCCCATTATTTTTGTGTCGAACAGGTCACGATAGACCACACTGTCCTCGCACAATCCGTTTTCTACCGCATAGTCCAAAATAGATGCGAGAATGTCGCACAGCTCTCCGTGGCACTCATGCTCAGGTTCCTCATAGGTGTCTAATCCCAGTGCCGCACATACTGTGTTGGTTGTGTATATTCTGTCCTCATCTTCTATCAAATGCTGTTCGACACCGTAGTTTACCAGTGCTTTTATCGCTTCAAAAATTTCCATATATAATCCTCCTGCCATTCTTAAAAACATTATATATTTATCAAAGACTATTTGCAATAAAAAAATAAATTTTTAAAATTGTTTTCATAAAAATATTTACTGACGATGAAAAAAGTGGTATTTTTATATTAGAACAACAGAAAGTGCGGTGATTAGGTATAAATATTTGTGTATTCGGTGCATCCGGAAAGGATATTGACCGTAAGTATATTGTTGCGGTAGAAAAAATGGGCGAGTATTTGGCTGAGAGAGGGCATAATCTTGTGTTCGGCTCCGGCAGTACGGGAGCTATGGGTGCCGCTGCGAGAGGATTTAAGCGAGGCGGAGGAAAAACTCACGGAGTTATACCTAATTTCTTTAAGGATGAATTGTCCGATTATGTGGACTATCATTGTGATGAGATGACATATACCGAGACTATGAGAGAGCGCAAGGGCGTTATGGAAGATTTGGCAGACGGCTTTGTTATCGCTCCGGGCGGAGTAGGTACATTTGAGGAATTTTTTGAGGTGCTGACATTAAAACAGTTGGGACAGCACAGAAAGCCCATTGCGGTATTTGATGTTGACGGATATTATGAGCCTCTTATAGCGGCAATAAATGACGCTGTAGGCAAGGATTTTATTAAACCGACGATAGATGTCTTGTACAAATCGTTCGATAATATTGAGGAAATGACAGAATATCTTGAGAACGACGATATGCAGGGACTTACCGTAAGAGATTTGAAATAGCAGAAAGGGTGTTATTTATGAAAAAATATGTTATTTGTATCGGTCGTGAGTTCTGCTCCGGCGGAAAGGAAATAGGAAAGCTCCTTGCAGAAAAGCTCGGTGCGAAGTATTATGACAAGGTTGAGCTCCGCACAAAAGCGAGAGAGATGGGCGTTGAGGAAGGCATATTCGATATGTTCGATGAACAACCTACCACCTCGTTTTTGTTCAATGTGGTTATGGACCCGTACACTATCGACAGTGCAGTCAATGAGGGCAAGGTTATAGAGGTTCAGCGTAAAGTCATTCAGCAGGCAGCTGACGAAGGTCCTTGTGTTATTGTCGGACGCAGAGCAGATAAAATCTTGGAGGAGCGAGACGACATAAATGTAATCAGCGTGTTCATCGGTGCAGATATGGATTATCGTATAAAGCGCTATCTCGCTACCGAGCCCGGCGCAAACCAAAAGAACGCCACTCGCTTCATTCAGCGAAAAGACCGTGACCGTGCGTCGTACTATAATTATTTCGGCGACGGAAAATGGGGCAGAGCAAGCAATTATACAATGTGCTTTTCTTCTTCTCGAATGAAAAAAGAAGATATTATCGATTCCATTTGTGACTATCTCAAAAAGTTAGATTAACAAAACGCCCGCAAGCTCTGTGTTTGCGGGCGTTTTAGACAAATGTCTATAAATGCTGTTTTTTTGTCATTTACTCTGCGTTTGCACAAATAAAATGTGATACACTTGTGTTATAATACAAGTGTATAGAAAAACTTATAAAAAACGGAGAGGGGAGTCGTTTATGAACAAAAAGTGTTTTTATCGTGATTCCGAGCAGCATATCAGACTTTGCGACTACGACATAGTGCATTTATGGCTTGCAGGGTTGATTTATGCCCATATCGGATATTGGGTTGAGAATCTGTTTCGTTTGTTTTCTAAGGGCATTTTGGATAGCAGAAATCAGCTTTTGCCGTTTCTGTTTTGTTATACCTTTGCTATGTGGGCAATGTATTTTGCCTTAGGTACCAGCAATAACCCCCGTTTCTTTTCTACTCGCTTAGATGCAAAGAGCGGATGGCAGGCAAGATTGTATTATTTTTGTATAGTATTTGCATTTATCTTTGCCGGCGAGATAGTGGTAGGTACCATGTTTGAAAAAATTTCGGGTATTCAGCTTTGGAACTACAGCGGTATTCCGCTCCATGTTACTCAGTACACAAGTATTCCCACTACCACAGCTTTGGCGGCAGGTGTTACTGTGCTTATGGGTGATTTTTTCGAAGGCCTTATGACTAAAATCAAAAAGATACCACGCAAAACGGTTGTTGCCCTTGATTACGGCTTAGGTATTCCTATCGTGCTCGATTGGCTGATTATGATGGTCAGCATAAATGTATTTAAGACCGCACCGGCATATTGGTCAATTCAATTTTAACAGACAAAATAATTACGGAGACGCTCATTGACGAGTGCCTCCGTTTTTTTATTTACCATTTTAAGTTGTGCAGCTGACCTTTTTGTGAAAGCTGTGGATAGCCCCACTGCCGCAGTACCTCATATGTTCCTACAGCCACGGCGTTTGACAGATTCAAACTGCGAATGATTCCTCTCATTGGCAGTCTGACACAGTAGTCGTGGTTAGCTTTCAGCAGTTCCTCGGGCAGACCTTTTGTCTCCTTGCCGAACACGAGGTAGCAGTGATTGGGATACTCTACATCGGTGTGAGCCTGCTCTGCTTTTGTGGAGAAATAGTAGAATGTGCCGCCTTTGTTTTTGTCGAAAAATTCTTCGGTGCTGTCATAAAAGGTTATGTCCAACTTGTCCCAATAGTCCAGACCGGCACGCTTGAGCTTTTTGTCATCTATGGTGAAACCCATAGGACCTACCAGATGCAGTCTTGCTCCGGTTGCGGCGCAGGTCCGTGCAATATTGCCGGTGTTCTGCGGTATTTCGGGTTCTATGAGAACTATGTTAAGCGAGTTTTCCATCTATATATACCTCGACTATATCCAAATTTTCATCAGCTGCGATTAGGTCGGCACATTTACCTTTTGCTATAGAGCCGACTTTGTCGTCCTCGCCGATAACTTTCGCAGGATTGATTGTGCAGGATTTGAGTGCTGTCTTTTCATCTATACCGATGGAAATGAGATTTTTGAATTCGTCATACACATTGGTGATAGATGCGGCGATTGTGCCGTCCTCAAGACGAGCCACAGTGTCGCCTTCTTTTACGAATACGGGCTGACCGCCCAGCTCAAATTCACCTACTCCTACTCCGGCGCCTCGCATTGAGTCGCTGATTACGCAAGCTCTGTCTTCACCGAGAATTTTGAATGCGTTACGCAGTACGGCAGGGCAAATATGATGAGTGTCGCATATCAGCTCACAGGTTATGTCGCTGTCAAAGGCTGTGCCCACTACACCTGCTTCTCTGTGAGACATAGGTGTCATAGCATTGAACAGATGAGTTGCGTGGCTGATTCCGTTTTTAATACCGTCCTTGCACTGTTCTGCATTGGCAGAGGTGTGACCTACTGACACGACACATTTTTTGCTGACATATTGGATAAAATTCTTGCTGTCAAAGGCCTCGGGAGCTATGGTGATTAGTTTGATTTTGTTATATATTCCGTACAGCTCATCAAATTCTTCGGTGCTTCCGGCTCTGACGAATTCGGGATTTTGGGCGCCTACCTTTGATGGGCTTATGTATGGTCCCTCTAAGTTTACACCAAGCAGCTTAGAATATTTTGACCTATAATTGTTTGCATTGGTTACGGCTTTTTTTAGGCTGTTTTGGTCCAGAGTCATTGTTGTGCCGCAAAAACCTGTTACGCCTCGCTTTGCGAGATAACGGGAGATTGTGTCCAAAGCCTCCGGAGTAGCGTCACAAAAATCACTGCCGCCGCCCCCGTGGATGTGAATGTCTATCATTCCGGGCATAATAATTTTGCCGGACATATCCTTTCCGTCTTGGTCGAATATACCGATTTCGGCTATTTTGCCGTCTTCTATCTTTATATCGCCAAATTCTTTTTCAAATTGTTCGTTAAAAAATGTGCAGTTTTTGAGAATCATTTATTCGTTCTCCTTTGCTATTTTGTATGCTAATTCCTGTAGCTGTTCAAAGTGCTCCATTTGGCATATTTCTCTGCGGAGAGTTGCTCCTCCTCGCAGTCCCTTTGTATAATATCCTGCATGGTGTCGTGCTTCTCGCATGCCGATGTATTCGCCTTTGTATTCTATTATTTTTTGGACATGACCGAGCATAGTCACCATTTTTTGAGTTATGGTAGGAGGGGGGAGAACTCTGCATTCGTCAAAATATGCGTTGATACGGCTGAACAGCCACGGATTGCCCAGTGCACCTCTGCCTATCATAATTGCGTCGCAGTTAGTCTTTTCCATCATCATTGTTGCAGACTGCTCGTCAGTTATGTCGCCGTTGCCGATTACCGGAATGGATACCGCTTTTTTTACCTCGGCTATAATGTTGTAGTCCACCTTGCCGCTGTACATTTGCTCCTTTGTTCTGCCGTGCACAGTTACTGCGGCAGCACCTGCTTTTTCTGCCAGAGCAGCCATTTGTACAGCATTGATACTGTCGTCATCCCAGCCTTTGCGTATTTTTACCGTTACGGGCACAGGCACAGCCTCTGCTACCGCTTTTGTTATTTCGTATGCGAGTTGCGGATTTTTCATCAGGCTCGCTCCACCGCCGTTGGAGGCTATCTTAGGTGCAGGACAGCCCATATTTATGTCAATAATTTCGGGCGAAAAAGCGAGGCATTTTTTTGCCGCCTGCGCCATAGTTTCGGGATCATCGCCGAAAATCTGCGCACCGCAAGGCCTCTCACTGCCGATTGTCAATAGCTGAGCACTTTTTTTGTCGCCCATGGTCAGCCCTTTTGACGATACCATTTCTGTTACGGTATAGGCTGCGCCATGCTGTACGCACAGCTCACGGAATGCTCTGTCCGCTATGCCTGCCATAGGAGCCAAAAACGCTATGTGGTCAAATTTGAGATTACCTATTTTCATACAATTTCTCTGTTCCTTTATTATTCCATATGATAATATCACAACGAGATATAATTTGCAATGGTATGTGTTTTGTGGTAAAATAAATCAGTTAATTTTTATTATGAGGTGCAAATATGAAACTGCTTGTTTTGGACGGAAACAGTATTATTAACCGTGCTTTTTACGGAATAAAGCTGCTCAGCACAAAAAACGGTGATTATACCAATGCTGTTTACGGCTTTTTGAATATGCTGAAAAGGTTTGAGGATATGTGTTCTCCGGATGCCGTTACAGTGGCTTTTGATGTGCACGCACCTACTTTCAGACACAAGAAATACGATTTATATAAGGCAGGCAGACACGCTATGCCCGATGAGCTCCGTCAGCAGATGCCTGTGGTGAAGAATATCCTGCATCTGTTGGGCATTAAAACCATCGAGTGCGAGGGTTGGGAGGCTGATGATGTTCTCGGTACTCTCGCAAAATCCTGCCGTGATAATGGCAATGAGTGTTATATTGCCACCGGAGACAGAGATTCCCTGCAGCTTGCTCACGACGGAGTAAAGGTTTTGCTGGCTCGTACAAAATCTACCGATGTCTGTGACGAAAAGACTATCATGGAGGAGTACGGCGTTACTCCTCATCAGCTAATTCAGGTTAAGGCCTTGCAGGGCGACAGCTCGGACAATATCCCCGGCGTTGCAGGTATAGGTCCTAAGACTGCCACAGATCTCATATCTAAGTACGGCACGCTCGACTACATTTATGATAATCTCGACTCCTTGGAGATTAAGCCCGGCGTAAAGGCTAAGCTCGAAAAGGATAAGTACAATGCTTATCTTTCCTTGGATTTGGGCAAGATAAGGACAAATGCACCTATTGACACAGATATAAATTCATATGTGATAACCGGCGGAGACAAGCAGGCGGCAGCCAGAGAATTTGCTCGTCTTGAGTTGTACTCACTGCTCGATAAATTCGGACTGAACGCTAATGATACTGTTGAGCCGCAAGAGGTGCAAAAGCCTCGTGAGCTGACCTGCGAAACCTGTACAGATGTTTCGCAGCTGATGAAAAAGTTCGGCGACAGCAGTGTTTATGTGTATCCTTTGGTGATTGATAACGAGATTGCGGATTTGTATTTTTGTTTTGGTGACGAGGTAGTTATTATGCCGTCGGAGTCGGAGAATTTTACAGACTTTATTCACAGCTTTTTCGACAGCGATAACAAAAAATTTACCTACAATTCTAAGCATTTGCACCGCCTTGCAGCCCGTGAGGGTATTGAGTGCAAAAATGTTGTCGGAGACCTTATGCTCAGCGCATATTTGCTCAAGCCGTCTGACAACAAATACGATATTGAGCATCTTTGTCTCGAATACGGCGTTGCTTTGCCGGAATATAAAAATTCTTTAGGCGGAGAGGACAAAAATGTTTCGTTAGCCGCTGTCCTTGAGCCTTTGTTCAAAAAGACGGACGCATTGTTGGAGGAGGCAGATCAGACTGCACTGCTGGATGATATAGAATTGCCTCTTGCGAGAGTGCTGGCAAAGATGGAAATATACGGATTTTCTGTTGACAAAGAGGGAATTGAGACCTTTGGAAAATCTCTGTCGGGCAGAATTAACGAGCTGACAGAGCTTATTTACCAACAGGTAGGACACGAGTTCAATATAAATTCGCCTAAGCAGTTGGGCGTGGCACTGTTCGAAGATATGGGACTGCCCTGCAAAAAAAAGACTAAGAGCGGATATTCCACCAATGCAGATGTGCTCGAAAGCCTCAGATATGAAAATCCTGTTATTGAGTATATTTTGGAATACCGTTCGCTCACTAAACTGAAATCTACCTATTGTGACGGATTGCTTAAGGTGATTGCTCCCGATGGCAGAATCCACACCTCGTTTAATCAGGTGGAAACCAGAACAGGACGCATAAGTTCGCTTGAGCCTAATTTGCAAAACATTCCCATTCGCACCGATTTGGGCAGAGAAATGCGAAAATTCTTTGTGGCAGGCGAGCACAAAAAGCTTGTGGATGCCGACTACAGCCAAATTGAACTTCGTGTTTTGTCCGATTTGGCTAATGACGAAAATATGATAAACGCTTTCAACACAGGTGTTGATATTCACACCAATACTGCCTCTCAGGTATTCGGTATGCCGGTGGATATGATTACAACTAAGCTCCGTTCACGAGCTAAGGCGGTTAATTTCGGCATAGTGTACGGTATAGGCGCATTCTCTTTGGCAAAGGATATCGGCGTTACAAGAAAAGAAGCGCAGGAGTATATTAACAATTATCTCGCTACCTACAGCGGTGTAGACCATTATATGAAGCATATGATAGATTTGGCTAAAGAAAAGGGCTACAGCGAGACTTTGTTTAAGCGCCGCAGATATTTGCCCGAGCTTTCTTCTTCTAATCATATGCTGCGCTCATTCGGTGAGAGGGTGGCACGCAATATGCCTATTCAGGGCACGGCGGCAGATATAATCAAAATTGCAATGATTAGAGTAGACCGCAGACTTACGGAAGAAAATATGAAATCCCGTTTGATTTTGCAGGTGCACGATGAACTCATTGTGGAGGCACCCGATGACGAGGCTGACAAGGCTTTGGCTATAGTCACCGAGGAAATGGAAAATGCGTGCCAAATGAAAGTTAAGCTCCGTGCAGACGGAAAGATAGGCAGGACTTGGTACGATGCACACTGATATTGTTGTTGAACCTATGGCGCAGGAACACATTTCAGCGGTGGCGGAGATAGAAAAGATTTGTTTTGCACACCCATGGTCCGTGGCAGATTTGGAAAAACAGCTGACATTGGATACCTCCCGTTTTGTCGTAGCTAAATCGGGGGAGAAAGTTGTGGGATATATGGGACTGCAAATTTTTTCTGCCGAGGGATATGTGACCAATGTTGCGGTTTTGCCGGAGTACAGGCGACAGGGCATAGGCAGACTTTTGTTGTCTGAGGAAATGAAAAACGATATGGCGTTTATTTCGTTAGAGGTTAGGGAGAGCAATCTGCCTGCCATACGGCTGTATGAGTCGGTCGGCTTTGTCAGCCAAGGTGTACGGCCTAAGTTTTATACATCGCCTACGGAAAACGCTGTGATTATGACCAAATATTTTGAGGATGAAATATGAAAAAAGAGAAGAAATTTAAGCTCAGTGCTGACCAAAAGCAAGTGGTGGCATTGTTCAAGAGTACAGTGGAGGAATATGCGGCATCAGGTGTTTACGGCACCTTTTGCGGTTTTAATGAGGACACAACCAAGAGTGATTACAGGATTTCGGCGGAGTTAGACAGCGGCAGGTATAAGGCATTTGTTACATATAGCCCTACTGTTTTGCTTGAAAATCACTTTTTTGATGTTGTATTTAAGTTCGGTACGGATAGAGAATATACCATTTATGATGTATTTAATTTGTTCGATATTGACGACTTCACACAGTATTACACTCCGTTAGAAATTGCGGATGAAAAGGCAGTAAAAAGTTGTATTTTTAACCTGCTGGAGCTGATTAAGAAATATGACTATGACCTTAAGAAAGTGTCCGAGCCGGTCAATATGCAACGATTGGAAGAAAACAGACAGCAGGATTTGAAACTGGCATACGGTAAAAGTTATTCTCCCGAGGAGGAGCCGGATATTTTTGATATTGATATTACCCATCCGTATTTCAGCGGTATTTCGGATGCAAAAGACTCCGCAAAAATACTGAAAAAGCTGGAAAAGGCGGACTCTAAGGGAAAACTTGGTACAATTTACGAAAAGCGTCTTTTGGAATATCTCCGAAAGGGCAATAAATATGAAAATACTGCCGCTATAGAAAAATCCAAGACCGACAAAAGCTATCTTGTCAAAACAATTTTGTTTGATGTGATTTTGTTCTTATGCTCTGCAGTCGTTTCGGCGCTTATTATTTGGGCTATTAGGAGTGCGGTGTTTGCCGGTGCGTTTGTGCCGCAAGGGCGTTTGATAATATTAGGCTCTGTTGAAATTCCTTTTTCATTAGAACAACTTTTGGGCGGAGCATTTGCTTCTGTAATTTTGTCGGTGTTTATGCATAATTTGTTCGGCAAAAAGCTGTTCAAAATGATATTTCCCAATGATGAAAAACTACATTCACGCTTTAATGCCGAGACGGATATTTCTAAAGGAAAAACAACTTTTCAAAAGATTTCTTCGGTTGTCTTGGATATAGTTCTTGTTTTGGTGTGTGTTGCTGTATTTATCTTTGCAGGAACAAGCGACATAGGATTTTATGATGATTATGCAAAGTATGTCGGTTCGGGCGAACCGTTACTTGTCAGTGTTAAGTATGACGATGCGGTGCTGTATACCGTAGACGGAGAATATGACGATGACGATAATTTTAAAAAATACGACAACGGCTATGCAATTTCGGACAAGAGCGGAAATTATTATCTCATAGGCGATACACAGGTCGGCGGAAAGACCGACACAAGAATGAAAAAAATCGCAAAGGATTACAACAAAAAATTTATTCACATAAAAAGTGTCGAGGATATAGCAGAATGAAAATTTTAGGTATAGAGTCCTCCTGCGACGAGACTGCCGCAGCAGTAGTGGAGGACGGACGAATCGTTTTGTCAAATGTTATTGCATCCTCTTTGGAGGAGCATAAGCTGTACGGAGGAGTAGTGCCGGAGATTGCCTCTCGCCGCCATGCAGAATGTATCAGCAGAGTAGTGGCTCAGGCATTGGCTGACGCTCATTGCAACATAGATGACATTGAGGCTGTGGCAGTTACTTACGCTCCGGGACTTATCGGCTCTCTTTTGGTGGGAGTCAACTTTGCTAAGGGGCTCGCCGTGTCTGCACATAAGCCTCTTGTGCCGGTTCATCATCTGCGGGGACATATAGCATCAAACTATATAAGTTCTGACATAGAGCCGCCTTTTTTGTGCTTGGTGGTCAGCGGCGGTCACAGTCACATTGTGGCGGTTAAGTCATATACAGAGTTTGAAATAATCGGCAAAACCCGTGACGATGCGGCAGGCGAGGCACTCGACAAAGCAGGCAGAACCATGAAGCTGGAATATCCCGGCGGAGTCAACATAGACCGAATATCAAAGCAGGGCGATGAAAACGCTTATGCTTTCCCACACCCTAAGGTGCACGACGCACCATATGATTATTCGTTCAGCGGACTTAAAACAGCTGTAATAAACATAATGCACAATGCAGAGCAAAAGGGCGAAAAAATTTGCGTTCCCGACTTGGCGGCATCGTTCCAGAAATCTGTGGTGGATTGTCTTTTGAAAAATTTTGTGTCTGCCGCCGAAAATTTTGGTTATACTAAGCTTGTGATAGCCGGCGGAGTATCAGCTAATTCAAAGCTGAGAGCGGAGGCAGAACGGATATGCAGACAGAAAAAATGGTCCCTCTTTGTTCCCCAACTGAAATATTGCGGCGATAATGCGGCGATGATAGGTGCGCAGGGCTACTACGAATACCTGTCGGACAACGTGGCAAAATCGGATTTGAACGCTTATGCCACCATGCCGATAGACAAATTAACCTATTAGTTGTCGGTATCATTTGAGGATTTTATTTATTCTGCATAGTTTATGTGAATTTTATGTGAAATATGTTGAAATTTTGTCAATAAAAAGATATAATTAAGCTAATGAACTAGGGCTAATTTGGCACTGTTCTCCAACAAGTTAATCTTTAAAAAGGAGATATAGTTTATGGAAACTAAACTCACAAAGAATCCAACACTTCTCAAGTGGCTGGACGAAAAAGTAGAATTACTTAAGCCATCCGAGATTGTATGGATCGACGGTTCAAAAGAACAAATTGACGCTCTTAAGGCAGAAGCAGTAAAGACCGGCGAAATGATTAAGCTCAATGACGAGCTCCTTCCCGACTGCTACCTTCACAGAACAGCAGAGAACGACGTAGCTCGTGTTGAGGCTCGTACACTTATCTGCACAACTAAAGAAGAAGATGCAGGTCCTACAAACCATTGGATGGACCCACAGGAATGCTACAAGATGCTTTATGACATTGCTGCCGGCTCATATCAGGGCAGAACAATGTATATTATCCCTTACTCAATGGGTCCTGTTTCCTCACCTTTCTCTAAGATTGGTATCGAGATTACAGACTCCATCTATGTTGTACTCAACATGAACATTATGACAAGAGTAGGCAAGTCCGTACTTGACCGTCTCGGCGACAGCGATGACTGGGTTCGCGGTATGCACTGCAAATGTGATGTTGACCCTGAAAAGAGATGGATTTGTCAGTTCCCTGAGGACAACACAATTATCTCCGTTAACTCAGCATACGGCGGAAACGTACTTCTCGGTAAGAAGTGCTTTGCTCTCCGTATTGCTTCATATCTCGGCAAGAACGAAGGCTGGCAGGCAGAGCATATGCTCATCCTCGGTCTCCAGAGACCTGATGGCGAAATCAAGTACATCTGTGCTGCTTTCCCATCTGCTTGCGGTAAGACAAACCTTGCAATGCTTATCCCGCCTGAGGGATATCAGAAGAAGGGCTACAAGGTATGGTGCGTAGGCGACGATATTTCTTGGATCAGAAAAGGTCCTGACGGTCGTCTCTATGCTATCAATCCGGAAAACGGTTTCTTCGGTGTTGCTCCCGGTACAAGCGAAAAGACTAACCCGAATGCTCTTGCTGCTACAAAGAAGGGCACAATCTTCACTAACGTAGCTCTTAATCTCGACAACAACACAGTATGGTGGGAAGGTCTCGACAAGAATCCTCCTGTAAATGCTGTTGAGTGGACAGGTAAGAAGGTAAACGGCGTTGAGTACACAGCAGAGGGCAAGAAGCTCGCTCATCCAAACTCAAGATTTACTGCTCCTGCAGTTAACTGCCCATGCCTTTCTTCAGAATTTGATAACCCACAGGGTGTTCCGATTTCTGCATTCGTATTCGGCGGACGCCGTGAAAAGCTCACTCCGTTGGTATATCAGTCAAAGAGCTGGAACAACGGTGTATTCGTAGGCTCAATCATGGGTTCTGAGACAACTGCTGCCGCTACAGGTGCTGTAGGCGTAGTTCGTCGTGACCCAATGGCTATGCTTCCGTTCTGCGGTTACAATATGGGTGACTACTGGAAGCACTGGATTGAGATCGGTGAGTCTCTCGACGAAGACAAGGCTCCTAAGATCTTCAATGTAAACTGGTTCCGTAAGGATGACGAGGGCAACTTCCTGTGGCCAGGTTTCGGTGATAACATTCGTGTACTCGATTGGATTATCGACCGTTGCGACGGCAAGGTTGACGCTCAGGAAACAGCTATCGGTTATCTTCCTTATGCAAAGGATATTAACCTTGAAGGCCTCGATATGACAGAGGCAGACCTCGACAAGATTCTTGATGTTGATAAGGATGCTTGGAAGAAAGAGTATGAAGGTGTTGAAGAACTTTATGCTAAGTTCGGCGACAGACTTCCTGCTGAACTTGCTGCTGAGCTTGAAAATGCTAAGAAGTCTCTTGAGGACTAATATTTGATTACGGAGGCACGGATTTTTGTCCGTGCCTTTTTGCTGTTTTTCTTTGCTAAAATATTGTCAAAAGTATTGCACATAGGGCGATAATTTGGTAAAATGGTACAGATATTAAATTAAGGAGTTGCCTTTATGGATTCTAAAACTAAAAAAGACCTACAGATTTTTGCAACCCAAATAAGAATGGGCATAATCGAAGGCACATATAACGCAAAAGCCGGACATCCGGGCGGTTCACTTTCTTCCGCAGATGTTTTCGCTTATCTCTATGGAAAAGAAATGAAATACAGAGCTGACGAACCGAGATGGGACGACAGAGACCGCTTTGTTTTATCAAAGGGACACTGTGCTCCCGGTTTGTATGCAGCTCTCGCATACAAGGGATTTTTCCCGGTAGAAGATTTAAAGACACTTCGCCACATTGGCTCTTATCTTCAGGGACACCCCAATATGAATACTGTTCCGGGCGTTGATATGAGCACCGGCTCTCTCGGTCAGGGCATCAGTGTTGCAGCAGGTATGGCAAAGGGTGCAAAGTATCTCGGCAAGGATGACATAAATGTCTACACTCTTTTGGGTGACGGAGAGATAGAAGAAGGACAGGTTTGGGAGGCGATGATGTTTGCCGGCCAGTACAATCTGGACAATCTCTGCGTGATTATCGACTCAAACGGACTCCAAATCGACGGTACCTGCGACGAGGTTATGAGTGCAGAGCCTATCGACGAAAAGCTCAAGGCATTCGGCTTTGATGTTATCACAATCAACGGCAATGACTTTGACGATTTGGAAAAAGCATTTGATGCTTTTCATAAAACAAAGGGTAAGCCTTTCGGTATCATAATGAAAACAATCAAAGGATTGGGCGTTTCATATATGGAGAACCAAGTAGGCTGGCACGGCAAGGCTCCTAATGAGGAAGAATACAAAATCGCTATGGCAGAGCTTAATGCCAAGATGGCAGAATTGGAGGCATAATTATGGCAGAAGTAAAGAATATTGCTACCCGTGACAGCTACGGTAATGCACTGAAGGAACTTGCTGCAGAAGGTGCCGACAAGCTCGTTGTCTTGGACGCTGACCTTTCTGCTGCGACAAAAACAGCTATTTTCAAAAAAGCATATCCGGACCGCCACATAAACTGCGGTATAGCAGAGGCTAATATGGTCTGTGTAGCGGCAGGACTTTCCACTATGGGACTTGTTCCTTTTGCTTCCAGCTTTGCTATGTTTGCGGCAGGCAGAGCTTTTGAGCAGGTTCGCAACTCAATCGGTTATCCGCACCTTAATGTAAAAATCGGTGCAACTCATGCCGGTATCAGCGTAGGCGAGGACGGTGCGAGCCACCAATGCTGCGAGGACTTTGCGCTCATGCGCTCCATTCCGGGTATGGTAGTTATTTGCCCTGCCGATGATGTAGAGGCAAGACAGGCAGTCAAAGCGGCTTATGCCTATGAGGGACCGGTATATCTCAGATTCGGCAGACTTGCTGTTCCTGTATTTCACGATGACAGCTACAAGTTTGAAATAGGCAAGGGCGAGGTTATCAGCGAGGGCACAGATGTTACTATCGTTGCTAACGGTCTTATGGTAGCAGAGGCTATCGAGGCAGGCATGAAGCTCAGCGAATGCGGAATCAGCGCAGAGATAATCAATATCGCTACAATCAAACCTCTTGACGAGGATTTAATCGTAAAATCGGCTAAGAAAACAGGCAAGGTTATCACTGTAGAGGAGCATAATATTATCGGCGGTCTCGGCGAGGCTGTATGTTCTTGCCTCAGCGAAAAGTGCCCGACTCCAGTTAAGAGAATAGGCGTAAACGATGAATTCGGTCATTCCGGTCCTGCTAAAGAATTGCTCAAGCAGTTCGGACTTTCTGCCGAAAATATCGTCAAGGTTACAAAAGAGTTTTTGGCTTAACGCTCGGCACACAAAAATGTTGATTTATTACTTACGATATTATATAATATTGTGTGGTAATTTTGATAAAACCTAAACATAAAATTCATAAGTGAGGTAATAATTATGGAAGGACTTAACAAAAAGACTATCGAAGACATTGATGTAAAAGGTAAAAGAGTTCTTGCTCGTTGCGATTTTAACGTTCCGCTTAAGGACGGCGTAATCACTAACGACAAGCGTATTGTTGCGGCATTGCCTACAATAAAGTATCTTATGGAACACGGCGCAAAGGTTATTCTTTGCTCACATCTCGGCAGACCTAAGGGAGAGTATAAGCCTGAGTTCAGCCTTGCTCCCGTAGCAAAGAAACTGTCTGAGTATCTCGGCACAGAGGTTAAGCTTGCTGAGGATCCTGAGGTTGTAGGACCTAATGCAAAGGCTATGGCTGCAGAGCTTAAGGACGGCGAGGTTATGCTCCTCGAGAATGTTCGTTACAGAAAAGAAGAAACAAAGAACGAGGAGAACTTCTCAAAAGAGCTTGCTTCTCTTGCTGATGTATTCGTAAACGATGCATTCGGTACAGCACACAGAGCACACTGCTCCACAACAGGCGTTGCTGCTTTTCTTCCGGCTGTATGCGGCTATCTTATCCAAAAAGAAATTAAGTTTATGGGCGGCGCTCTTGCTAATCCTAAGAGACCTCTCGTTGCTATCCTCGGCGGTGCTAAGGTATCCGACAAAATCGGCGTAATTTCTAACCTTATTGACAAGTGCGACACTATCATTATCGGCGGCGGTATGGCTTATACATTTATGAAGTATCTCGGCCACAACATCGGCACATCTCTTCTTGAGGAAGATTGGGTAGAAAAAGCAGGTCAGATGATGGCTGACGCTAAGGCTAAGGGCGTAAACTTCCTTATCCCTGTAGATAATAAGGTAGGTAAGGAATATGACGAGAACACAGAGAGCCGGATTGTTAATTCTGATGAAATTCCTGACGGCTGGATGGGACTTGACATCGGTCCTAAGTCACAGGAGCTCTTTGCAGATGCAATTAAGGGTGCAGGTACAGTAATTTGGAACGGTCCTATGGGCGTATCCGAGTGGGACAACTTTGCAGCAGGCACAATCGCTGTAGCTAATGCTGTAGCAGAGTCCGGTGCTATTTCAATCATCGGCGGCGGTGATTCTGTAGCAGCTGTAACAAAGCTCGGCTTTGCTGACAAAATGAGCCACATCTCCACAGGCGGCGGCGCATCTCTCGAATTCCTCGAGGGCAAGGAACTTCCGGGTATTGCTGCTCTTATGGATAAGGACTAAAAATTATATTTTAATAAAATTGAATTGAGGTAATCAGGATGAATAAATCTCTCAGAAAAGCAGTTATCGCAGGTAACTGGAAGATGAATAAGACACCATCTGAAACAACAGAGCTTATCAATGCTATGAAGCCATTGGTAGCAGATGCAGATTGCGGAGTTGTACTTTGCGTACCTTTCGTAGATGTTCCTGCCGCAGTTGAGGCTGCTAAGGGCTCAAACATCAAAATCGGCGCAGAGAATGTTCACTTTAAGGACAGCGGCGCTTTTACCGGTGAAGTTTCGGCAGATATGCTCCTTGAGCTTGGTGTAGAATATGTAGTTATCGGTCACAGCGAAAGAAGAACATACTTCGGCGAGACAGACCAGACAGTAAATCTTCGTACCCTTAAGGCTCTCGAAAAGGGACTTAAGCCAATCATTTGCGTAGGCGAGACACTTGAGCAGAGAGAGCTTGGCTACACTGAGACATTGCTGAAGTATCAGACAAAGATGGCTCTCACAAATGTAACTGCTGATCAGCTAAAGAATGTTATCATCGCCTATGAGCCTGTATGGGCTATCGGCACAGGCGTTACCGCTACAGCAGACCAGGCTGATGAGGGTAACGGATATGTTCGTTCTGCTATCGCAGAGGCTTACGGTGAAGATGCAGCTAAGGCTGTTACTATCCAGTACGGCGGTTCTATGAATGCAAAAAATGCTGACGAGCTTTTGTCAAAGGAAAATGTAGACGGCGGTCTTATCGGCGGTGCATCACTTAAAGCAGAAGACTTTTCGGTCATCGTAAAAGCTGCTTCTAAATAATAGTAGACTTTAGTGGGCAGTATAATTACTGCCCACTGCTTTTTGGAGGAAAGATTAGAATGAAAAAGACTAATGTACTTTGTATTATGGACGGCTTCGGACACAATCCGTCCGATTACGGTAATGCTGTCGCTGCGGCAAAAAAACCAAATATCGATATGCTTATGAAAAAGTATCCTTATACCTATATCGGTGCATCGGGACTTGATGTAGGACTTCCCGACGGACAGATGGGCAACTCTGAGGTAGGCCACACAAATATGGGTGCCGGCAGAGTAGTATATCAGGAGCTTACAAGAATCACAAAATCTATCGAGGATGGCGATTTCTTTAAGAACGAGGCTCTCGTAAATGCTGTCCAAAAGGCTATAGACAACGGCACTGCCCTTCACCTTATGGGTCTTATGTCTAACGGCGGTGTTCATTCTCACAACACTCACCTTTGGGCACTTCTTGAGCTTGCCAAAAAGATGGGGCTCGAAAAGGTTTATCTCCATTGCATTATGGACGGCCGTGATGTTCCGCCTACCTCCGGCAAAGACTTTGTTGCAGAGGCTATCGAAAAGATGAAAGAAATCGGTGTGGGCAAAATCGCTACTGTAGTAGGCAGATACTATGCTATGGACCGTGACAACAACTGGGACAGAGTTAAGAAAGCGTATGATGCTCTTGTTTTCGGTGAGGGTATACAGACTGCAGACCCCGTTGCTGCTATCGAAAAGTCATATGAGACTGTTGACGGCGACGGAAAGAACCTTACTGATGAGTTCATTCTTCCTACTGTTTGCCTCGAGAACGAGGGAAGAATCAGTGAGAACGATTCTGTTGTGTTCTTTAATTTCCGCCCTGACAGAGCGAGAGAGATTACAAGAACTTTTGTTGATGATAATTTCACAGGCTTTGAGCGCAAAAGATTTAATGTAAACTATGTATGTATGACACAGTACGATGCTACTATGCCTAATGTAGATGTTGCATTTAAGCCGGAGGAGCTGAAAAACACCTTTGGTGAGTATCTCGCTAAAAAGGGTATGACTCAGCTTCGCATCGCTGAGACAGAAAAGTATGCTCATGTTACTTTCTTCTTTAACGGCGGCAAAGAAGCTGTTAATGAGGGTGAGGACAGAATCCTTATTCCTTCACCAAAGGTAGCAACATACGACCTTCAGCCTGAGATGAGCGCATATAAGGTGTCCGAAAAGCTGGACGAGGCTGTTCGTTCCGGCAAATATGATGTAGTTATCGTAAACTTTGCTAACTGCGATATGGTAGGCCATACAGGCGTATTTGATGCTGCTGTGGCTGCTGTTGAGGCAGTAGATAAGTGTGTAGGAGACCTCTATAATGCTGTTATGGATAACGGCGGCACTCTCTTTGTAACTGCTGACCACGGCAATGCTGACCAAATGAAAGAGGCTGACGGTTCTCCTTTCACTGCTCATACTACAAACAAGGTTCCGTTCATTTGTGTAAACTGCGGCGATGTAGAACTTCGTGAAGGCGGAAAGCTGTCTGACATAGTTCCTACCATGCTTAAGGTTATGGGACTTGAGCAGCCTGCCGAGATGACCGGCGTATCTATCATAAAATAAAAATAAAAAAGTAAACAGCACTGATTGACATTTGTCATTCAGTGCTGTTATTTTATGATGTGATTTGTTTTATTTTTCGTTGCATTGCTTTTGTAACAGGACGGGATATAAGCTCCAAAATTATTCCGGCGATTACTGTGAGGCCGACGAACATTATTACCTTGTATAAGCCCCTTAAATCGGAATAATTATGATTAACTATTTTTCTGAACATATCCTGGCAAAGATATATTGGCAGGCTCAGTTTTCCGAGATAGTAGCACAGATTATTGTTGAACAGCTTTGATGTAAGGGTTACTTCGCTGAAGGATAACGATACAGCCAGAGCCATAATAAATGCGAATATACCGTCATACTTTAATCCTAATTGTGAAACGGCATAGTAAAAAATCAAAATATAGCATACCGCTTCTAAAACAGTAAGAAAAACAATGTCGCTCTTTTTTAGTTTCCATTGTTTAATTCTCTCTGCAAATGAATAGCAAAATGCACCTAAGCTGATTATTGCGATTGCTCTTAGTGTGGATTTGGTGCAAAATACATCCCATGCTTTTACTCCGGAAAAAGCATTGTCGTATTTGTGACATATGTATCCGATAATGAATATCGAAATTATCGGAGCAATAACCATTGTGAATGTTTTTTTGAATCTCTTTAGCAGAGGATAGAGTATGAGCAGTGCAACCATCATTGTGCTTATGTACCACTCTACTCCGATTACATCTTTATAGGGGAGGCCTGTCCTGCTGACGAAGAAAAAGTTTGGTAATGCGTCTAATAATCTCTTTAGTATGCCGGATCCTGTCAGCTTTTCATCAAAGCATATAACGATAAAAGTAACTAAAAATGCCGGTATGTGAGCAGGCATAATCGCCGTTACCTTGCCCGCTAAAAAGTTTACGGTATCTTTTCCGATAGGTGTGTTTACTCTTCTTTTGCTTAAAGAGGATTTTACCATTAGGTATCCTGTTACTATAAAGAAAAATTCCACTCCGACATATCCGTGCCTAAAAAAGCTAAATCCATGATTAAAATTTTTCGACACTTCAAACATATCCACATCGCAGTGAAAAAATAATATGAGTATGCAAAATATGAATCGGAGAAGTTCTATTTTTCCGTTTCGCTTGCTTTTTTGCTGCATTGTTTCTCCTTTTGCTTGATTTATTATTTGCTTATTTTCATGCTTGCCACGAGGCGCTTAAACATTTCGGTCATATCAACGGATGGCTTCCAGCCTAAGCTCTCCAAACGAGAGGAGTCGAGTCTGATTACCATTTCGGGATTGTAGCCAAAGGAGGCAACATCCTCCGGAATTTCAATTTTTACACTGATATTTGCATCCTTGAAGGTGTCGCACACAAGCTGAGCCATCTCTTTGATAGAGCAAGCAGTGTTCATATTGGTTACATTGTATGCTTTGCCTACTTCGCCCTTGAGCAAAATGTATGTCAGTGCAGATACAGCGTCAGTTGTGTAGCAGTAGCTGCGTACGGTGTTGCCCTGGGTGTGCAGTACGATATCTTTGCCCTCGATGGCGCATCTTGCAAATTCAGCAAAAACTCTGCCGTCGTTATATTCTACACCGGCGCCGAAGGTCTGGGATAATCTTGCAATCTTAACGGGTACACCGTATTCGGACGCATAGGAACAGCAAAGACATTCTACTATTCTTTTGCCCTCAGAGTAGCTGCTGCGCACGCTGAGCTGCTCAATGTAGCCATAGTCGTCCTCGGCGATAGTTTTGTTTTTTCCGTTAGGAGTGCCGTATATTTCGAGAGATGAGAGATAAACAAAGCCCTCAACATTCTTCTCTTTAGCAAAATCCAAAGCGTTTTTTGTGCCGTCGATAGCGGTGGTGATAGTTTCTACAGGGTGTTCCACAAAATATTTTGAGCTTGTGGCAGAGGCACCGTGGATAATGTAGTCCACATTGCCGTCATAGCTGATACCGTCATTTACATCGCCTACAGCCACTGTGACATTGGGCAGATTGCCCAATACTCTCTCAGCTTTCTCTGCACTGCGCACAAAGGCTACAACCTTTATGTTTGTTCCTTTTTTGCGATTGTAGCACACAAGAGATTTTATGAGCTGTGAGCCGATAAGTCCGGTAGCACCGGTAACGAAAACTGTCTTTCCGTCAAGTTCTCCAAAAGGTGTACCGCTTTCTACTATTTCGTCAAAATCGTTTTGAAGTATTGCATTATTTGGACTTTCCATTTTTTATCTCCTTTATAGGTTTCTCTCTTTTTTGATATTCGCTAACAGAACTTCGTCTGATACAAATTCTAAATCGTCTGTGGTGAAGAAGTCTGTCTTTGCATACTTCTTTACTTCGTCAAATCGTTTGTTTATTGCGGATTTCATTTCTTTAGGCATATTGCCGAGTATCAGCCAGTCGATAACTCTGTCGCTTGCACCCGAATCAATGTAGTCAAAATGCACATCGACATACTTTTGTACCTTTTCGTAGTCGTAGTCCTCATTGGCTATTGCTTTTAGCAACTCGTCAAAGGTGTGTACGATTTTGCCCGGCGCAGATTCCTCATAGTCTCTGTGGAATCCTCGTGAAAATGAATATTGTATTTCATCAAAAGCGAAGAACAGCATTGGCTTTTTCATCAGCGAATACTCGAATATGTTGCTGGAATAGTCTGTGATGAGCAAATCGGTGAAATAGAACAAATCATTGATATTTGGGTATTTGCCTACATCTACAAATTTGTCCTTGTATTCTTCGGGAATCGGTACGCCCTCAGCAACCCAAGGGTGCATTTTGAACAGCACAACATATCTGTCGCCGCAAAGATTATAGAGTCTGTCAAAATCAATCAGCTCATATGGGTAGTGGGCTGTAGCCTTGTTTTTTCCTCTGTATGTGGGGGCAAAAAGTATTACCTCCTTGCCTTTGCACATAGGATATTCGGAATATAATTTTTCTACAGTGGCTTTTTGGTACTCGGGATTTAAGTATTCGTCCATACGGGGCATACCTGTGGGAAGTACCTGTTCTGTGTTGATTCCCCATACCTCTGAGAAAAAGTGAGCTATATTCTTTGAGCCGGCAATGCCGTAGTTATATTGTCTGTGTGCACTGAAGGTTGAGGGACAGCCCTTGTTGCCCCATCTGCTGTAGCCTGATGACTTGAATCCGGCACCTGCGTGCCAAAGCTGAATTACCTTTGTGTGCTTTGACAGGATCAGCCAGTCCAAAACAGGAGCGTGGTCGTCTAATATTATCATAGATGATTTGGACATTTGCTTAATCAGTCTTAGCCAGCTGCCTACAGTTTGTTTTTCTGCGGCAGCTGCACGGAATGATGTGTCGATTTTGTACTCTTTGTCCAAACCTCTTTCTATCATTCGGTCATATACTGCCTTTTGGTTGGAGGATATGACGCTGTTTTGTTCTGACATAAAGAGTATGCGCTTTTTTGGTACAGGTTGCATATCTGTACGCATCATATATATCAGCTTGAGCACTTTTTTGAAGAATGCGGTACTGCCGAGCTTTTTCAGCTTGTTCACTAATTTGCCAAGGGTGCGCTTATATATTTTAGCGGCACGGCTTGTCTTTTCAGACGGTGCGAGGCTGATGGAATTCTGCGGTCCGATACCGACGCTCTTTGATGCCATAGTGTACATAATGAACGGCAAATATTCCTCGTTGTCGTCTACAAAAAATACTACGCTGTACACTCTGTTCCTGTTTTGGTACAAAAATGAGCGTGAAAAATCATTCATTTTCTTCACTATGGAGCGATCGGTCATGCATCTTGCTACCTTAGTATCGCCCTGACATATGAATATGCTGTATGTGCCTCGGGGCAAACACCTGTCATAGCCCGGGTTGGTTATGTTCAGATACAGTCTGTATGTTCCGTCTTCTAATATTTTGTAGTCAAATTTTGCTTTTGCTTGAAATTTTGCATTGACTGCATAAAAATCAAGGGGAGTTTCTTTGTCACTGCCACTGCAAAATTCTATTCTTATGTCTATATAGAGATTTATTCTTTCCCAATTTATGTCGACTACTGTCGCTTTTACTAAATTATCCGGTATTACCGATTTCACTTTATCACCATGCTTTATTTAATATGTAACTATTATATAGTATATTACTTTTGCAGTCAACCTAATAATGTGCAGTATTATCTTGCAATTACGTAATAAAGTGTGTATAATATATACTGTCGATTTGTGACAAATATTGATTGAGGAGACAAAGAGACAAAAATGAGTTTTAATGAATTAGACGATTTGTATTTTTTTACTGTTATCGTTGCATATGGTGGAAGTAAAAAAATCAACAAACTTCTTAAAACGATTTACAGCGACAAAATCAGCGACAAAATACAGGTTTTGCTGGTTAAGGACAAAAAGCATAAAGATAAAGTTTATGACATTGTCTCTGATGAGTATGCATCAAAAGTTGAAAAATTGACAGCAAATTCAAAGGATTTGCTCGATGTGTATAATGCCGCTAAGGAAAAGATACAAGGCCGGTATGTATGTTTTATCAACGACAGAATGCGTTATGAGGCTGACACATTTTCATCGGTTTACAAACGGCTCAAGGACAACCCTACAGATATGATAAGTGTTCGTCCGGTATTTATTGATGATTCCCACACCCATAAACCGTATCCGGTGAGACCTTTGAAGTCCGGAATAATATATTCTCACAGTAATAAAAATGAAATTCAATTTTATATGCCGGCTTGCTTTTTCAAAAAATCAGTATTGTCAGATATACAATTCGACGAGACATTGAAGTTGGAAAAAGACAAAGATTTTTTAATGAAATATTATGTTAAGTATGACAGCTTTTACTATTTAGATGAAAAATCATTGTACTATTTTGATTCGGCAGAGAATGAGTTTGCAACAAATATGATACAGTACGAAAAGGATTGGTACTTGTCGAATCCCGAGAATTTCTTGCTGGATAGAATTAAGAACATTTCCGACCTCGATTCTGAGTCCCAACAGCTTGTTCGTGTTTGTGTTCTCTATTTGTTGTTTGCGAGATATAACTGTAATACTAATGACCGAAACAAAAAGGTACTGAACGACGCTGAGATTGAGGAGTTCATCTCTTGTTCAAAAGAAATTTTGAAGTATATACCCGAAACGGTGATTTTGAAAAAAAGAAAGTCTTTTGCCATTCCGAGATCACTTAAGTTTTTGTTTATAAAATACAGATGCGACGCTTTGGGTATCGATTATGTAATAAGAGAAAACAACAAACAGTTTTCTGTGGAGTGCTTTGACAATTCTAATATAAAGAATGATTGCTTTATATCTAACATCAGAAATGAAAGAGTTGCCATATCGGCTATTAACTATGATGATAATAAGCTCTTGATTGATTTCAAATCCAATCTCATAGACTTTTTGAATGTTGATGACATAAATATTAAGGTCTATTTGGGCGACGCAGAAGTAGAGGTCGAGGAGGTGTACTGCTACCCGCTGATAAAGCTGTTCGGCAGTACCTTTGCTAAGAAGAAGCAGTTTAGAGCTTTTGTTCCGTTAGAGGAAGGCGACATCAGTTTCAAATTAGTTTTGAACGGAGTAGAATATCCGCAGAAAATTAAATATGCCACAGCAGCGTCTCGCTTAACATTAGCTTACAGCAAAAGTTATTGGAATATTTTCGGCGATTATATGCTGTACCATAACGGCAGCAAAAAGAAAATTCGCTTAAAAAAGATGACTTATCCGCACCGTATGCTCAGAGAGGTTCGCCTCTTGGAGCAGATGCTTCAAAAGGATAAAGAAGATACAAAAAAGATGGTGAAACTGAGAGCTCAGTATTTTTTGCAAAAACCTTTGTACAAAAACAAGAGAATTTGGGTTATGTTTGACAAGCTCTATAAGGGTGGAGATAACGGCGAATATATGTACCATTACCTAAAGAGTCATCCCGAGCTTGGTATAACACCGTATTATATTATCAATGAGGACGCTCCCGATTATGCTCGTCTGAAGAAAAGCAAAGAAAATGTTTTGATTACTAATTCGGATAAGTGCAGAAAAATTTGTCTGAATGCAGAAGTGATTTTGGCTACACATACATCAGTTTGGAATTACTGCGGATTTTCAAAACAGCAGCAATTATTTGTGCGTGATTTATTAAAGGCAAAGATTGTTTGTATTCAGCACGGACTGACCGTGCAAAAGATAGCGCAGTATCAAAATCGGTTGTTTGATAACACAAACTTTTATTGCTGTGCGAGTCAGTGTGAGGTAGATAACATATTGCAGCCTATTTACGGCTATGATAAGCGTGATGTTGTACTTACGGGACTTGCGAGATATGACGGACTGAAGAATGCTGACAAAAAGCAAATTCTCATAACTCCCACTTGGCGCAGAGATATTGTAAACAACGGAATAGCGTGCAAGAAAAAGACACACAATTCTCATTTCAAAAGCAGTACCTATTTTAAAGTGTACAATAATCTTATAAACAATGAAAAACTTATAGAAACCGCAAAGGAAACGGGATACAAGATTATTTATTTGCTCCATCCTGCTATGAGCGCACAGTCTGTTGACTTCGACAGAAACGACAGTGTAGAGATTGTCGAGGCTGCCGGAGATATGAGCTATGAAAAAATTCTTACGGAATCCAGCTTAATGGTAACAGACTATTCCGGCGTACAATTTGATTTTGCATATATGCGCAAGCCTATTGTTTATTACCATCCGGATGTACTGCCTCCTTTTTATGAGGAGGGCGTATTCAAGTATGATACCATGGGATTCGGCGATATTTGCACAAATGAAAATGAAATCATTGATACCCTTTGTGATTATATGAAAAACGGCTGCAAAATCAAAAATGATTTTCTAAAGCGTGCCGATACTTTCTTTGCATATGATGACTTTGGCTCATGTGCCCGAATATATAACGAAGTGAATAACTTCTTGAGGAGATAATAATTTTGAAAAGCAAAAGACTGAACGGGTTTGATTTAGGAATAATCAGTAAGTACCGATCTGAAATATTCGGAATCACAATTTCGTGGATTGTAATATTGCACGGAGTGATTATGGATAAGGTCACATTCAGTCCTAATCTTGAGTGGCTGTACATTATTTTGAAGCACGGCAATGTCGGCGTTGATATTTTTCTGTTCCTGTCAGGTATAGGATTGTATTATTCGTTCTCAAAGGACAATGATGTGGGGCGTTATATGAAGAAAAGGATGTCCCGAGTGCTCATACCGTATTTGATAATCGGCGGAATATATTTTTTGTATAAGGATGTCGAATTAAATAATTCGGTTACAAAATTTTTGGCTGACATTTCATTGATTTCTTTCCTGTTCAAAGGAAATAAGATAGTGTGGTACATTTTTGCGATAATGCTGTGCTATATTATTTTTCCGTATGTGTATCGCTTGATTTATGATGAAAAGGGGAATTATAAAAAGTCATCTTCCGCAAATTTGGTTTTTGCAATTATTCTTGTGATTTTGATGACATTTGTTATTTACCTTAGCTACAGAAACAGCTATGATCACATTGAGGCGGCTATTACAAGAATTCCGGTTTTTATGTGCGGCTGTGCGTGTGCCGGATTGATTAAGCAGAACAAAAAGATTTCGTATATTTGGCCGGTATTAGCCTTTTTGGTTGTAGCTACATCGTATTCTATCTTTAAGAGATACCTAATTACAGGCATTTATCAAAGATATTACTATTGCTTGTATGGTGTTTCGCTTACTGTTTTGTTTGCACTTGTTTTATCAGTAATAAAGTGGAAACCTATTCACACCGTTTTCAGTTGGCTCGGGAATATTTCTTTAGAGTTATATCTGTGCCATATTTTGCTTAGAGATTTGTTTATTCATTCACGATACTACAGCGGCGGACACATTATGCTTAAGTATGTCGTTGTGGTTATTATATCGGTGGTGTTGGCAAAAACAGTTTCGGTTTTTGTCTCTAAATTGAAGAAATGTTAAATAGAAAAACCCTGCATACACGCTTTTTACAACGTGTATGCAGGGTTTTTATTTGTTTTTATCATTCAAGCTGCTCGTTTTCTTTTGCGTCGTAGAGCGCACGGAAGGTGTAGAAATCCTCGGGAGTAGTGATTTTGATATTGTTCTTTTCGCCGGGGATGGTAACGAGCTTTTTGTTAAAGTGCTTCATCAGTGTGCAGGAGTCGGTCATATTTGTGAGACCTTGAGCAATAGCGGTTTCCTGAGCCTCGAGTATCTCTTTGAGATAAAAGCTCTGTGGTGCTCTCGCAAGTCTTGCGTGAGATCTGTCAACAATCTCCTGAACCTGTTCGTTGTCGTCTACTACGATGACTGTTTCTTGAGCCGGAACACTTGTGATAGCTGAGCCGTATTGCTTTACCGAATCAATGTTGGCACTGATAGTTTCTGCGCTGATGAGCGGACGAACACCGTCGTGAATGAGTACAATATTGTCCTGGAGTCCGTAGCACTCTGCTGCGGCTTTAAGGCCGTTATATATGGACAGCTGACCTGTTTCGCCACCGGGCACAATTTTGCCGATTTTGTCCAATCTGTAGCGATACTTCAACTCCTCCATATAATCAATCCAATCAGCAACGCATACACAAATGATGCCGTCGATTTCGGGATGATTTTGGAATATTTCGATAGTATGTACGATGATAGGCTTACCGTGAACCATGAGGAACTGCTTTGGCTTTCCGGTGGTTTTCATTCTTGTGCCTACACCGCCTGCGAAAATAACGCCGATATTCATAAACTTTATCTCCTTGTTTAATCTATTAGATTTGTTTATATTCTAACACATAGTAATATAAGTGTCAACAAATCGGGCATAAAAATAAGAGCAAGTCATGATAAAATGGCTTGCTCTGAACTATATTATTTCTTTTTGAATTTATCAAAAAAGCCTTCCTTGCCGGAGCTTTTTGACGGAGTGCAGGACTCATCAAATTGCTTGATGAGATGCTTTTGCTCTTGGGTAAGATTCCGTGGTATATCTACTATGATACGCACGAACAGGTCGCCCTTGCCTACGCTGCCACGCCTCTGAACACCTTTGTTCTTTAGCTTGAACACTTCGTTAGGCTGTGTGCCTGCGGGCATATTGTATTTTACATCGCCGTCCAATGTAGGCACTCTCAGCTCATCACCGAGTGTAGCTTGTGCAATGCTGACATGTTTGTCGTACCAAAGGTCATAGCCGTCACGCTGAAAATCTTTGCTTGGCTTAACATTTACTACGACTCTCAGGTCACCGGCAGGTCCACCGTTTACGCCGCTGTCGCCGTAGCCTCTGACATTAAGTATTTGGCGATTATCGATTCCGGCAGGTATGTTGATGTCGACCTTTGTCTTTTTGCGTACCTTACCTTTGCCGCCGCATTTTGTGCATGGCTTGTCGATAATAGTGCCCTTACCGCCGCATCTGCTGCAGGTGCGCTGAGTCTGCATAACGCCGAATGCTGTACGCTGCTGAACATTGATAACACCTCTGCCTTGACAATCGGGGCAGGTTTTCGGCGAGCTGCCCGGTGCGGCACCTGTGCCGTGACACTGCGAGCAATCCTCGACACGAGAAATGTCAATAGTCTTTTTGCAGCCTTTTGCGGCTTCTTCAAATGTGATTGTAACGGCGCTTTGAATATCATTGCCTTGACGGGGAGCGTTAGGGTTTCTGCCGCCGAATCCGCCTCCGCCGCCACCGAAGAACGACGAAAAAATGTCGCCGAGATCGATGTCACCGTCAAATCCAAATCCGCCACCGCCGAATCCGCTTCCGCCGCCGGCACCGGCGCCGTAGTTAGGATCAACACCGGCAAATCCGAATTGGTCATAGCGTTGCTTTTTTTGTGGGTCGGACAGAACCTCGTATGCCTCGTTGCACTCCTTGAACTTAGCTTCAGCCTCCGGATTGTCCGGATTCAAGTCAGGGTGATACTTTTTGGCAGTTTTTCTGTATGCTTTTTTTATTTCGTCCTCAGATGCGCCTTTGCTTACACCCAAAACTTCATAATAGTCTCTTTTTTCTTCAGGCATATTTGTGCCTCCGCTTTTTAGTTTATAATGCCATATCCCACCTTTTCAGGCGGGATATGGCTGATGAAAGGAGTATATCGATTAGTTGTCGTCAACCTCGGTATAATCTGTGTCTGTGTAGGTCTGACCGCCCTGCTGTGATTGGTCAGCGCCCGGCTGCTGTTCGGCACCAGGCTGTGCACCTTGTGCTGCCTGAGCTGCCTGGTACAGCTTCTGTGATACCTCGTAGAACTTGTTGGTCAAATCCTCTTGTGCAGCTTTGATAGCCTCGGTATCTTCACCCTTAAGTGCTTCCTTAAGAGTGTTGAGCTTTGTTTCCAATGCACTTTTGTCGTCGGCTGAGAACTTGTCTGCATCCTCTGACAGCATCTTTTCGGTCTGATATACCATCTGGTCTGCATTGTTGCGGAGGTCTACTGCCTCTCTCTTTTTCTTATCTTCTTCTGCAAACTGTTCTGCTTCCTTAACAGCCTTATCAATATCTTCCTTGCTCATATTTGAGGAAGCTGTGATAGAGATGTGCTGCTCTTTGCCTGTACCCAAATCCTTAGCGGATACGTGTACGATACCGTTTGCATCAATATCAAAGGTTACTTCAATCTGTGGAACGCCTCTTCTTGCAGGAAGAATACCGTCAAGATGGAACATACCCAAAGTCTTGTTATCTTTTGCAAATTCTCTTTCGCCTTGAAGTACGTGTACTTCTACAGATGTTTGGTTATCTGCTGCTGTAGAGAATATCTGTGACTTCTTAGTAGGGATAGTGGTGTTTCTCTCAATGATTACTGTGTTTACGCCGCCCATTGTTTCGATACCCAATGAAAGAGGTGTAACATCGAGGAGCAATAAGCCCTTTACATCGCCGCCGAGAACACCGCCTTGGAGTGCAGCACCCATTGCTACGCACTCATCAGGGTTAATGCCCTTGAATGGCTCTTTGCCTGAGAAGTTTTTGATTGCTTCCTGAACAGCAGGGATACGGGTAGAACCGCCGACCAAAAGAATCTTGTCGATATCATTCATTGAGAGACCGGAGTCCTTCATTGCCTGACGAACAGGACCCATTGTAGCTTCTACAAGATCTGCTGTCATTTCGTTGAATTTAGCTCTTGTGAGAGTAGCCTCCAAGTGCTTTGGACCGGTTGCATCTGCTGTGATGAATGGGAGAGAAATCTGTGCTGTTGTCATACCGGAAAGGTCAATCTTTGCCTTTTCTGCAGCTTCCTTAATTCTCTGCATAGCCATCTTGTCGCCGGAAAGGTCAATGCCGTTCTGTGACTTGAAGTCGGCTACCAGCCAATCCATAATCTTTTTATCAAAGTCATCACCGCCGAGACGGTTGTTACCTGCTGTAGCGAGTACCTCTTGTACTCCGTCACCCATTTCGATGATAGATACATCGAATGTGCCGCCGCCAAGGTCATATACCATTACCTTTTGGTCATCTTCCTTGTCGATACCGAAAGCAAGAGCTGCTGCGGTAGGCTCGTTGATGATTCTCTTTACATCGAGACCGGCAATCTTACCGGCATCTTTTGTAGCCTGACGCTGTGAGTCTGTAAAGTATGCAGGAACTGTGATAACTGCCTGAGTAACAGGCTCACCCAAGTATGCTTCTGCATCACTCTTAAGTTTTTGAAGAATGATAGAAGAAATTTCCTGCGGTGTGTATGCCTTGCCGTCGATTGTTACCTTGTAGTCAGAACCCATATGTCTCTTGATTGAAGAAATTGTTCTGTCCGGATTTGTAATAGCCTGACGCTTTGCAACAGCACCTACCATTCTTTCACCGTCTTTAGAAAAAGCTACTACGGATGGAGTTGTTCTTGCGCCCTCTGCGTTTGCGATTACTACAGGCTCGCCGCCTTCGATTACTGATACACAGCTGTTTGTTGTACCTAAGTCAATACCAATGATTTTAGCCATAATATATATCTCCTTTTGTTTGTTATCAATTTAGTTCGCAGTTTTGACCATTGCCGGTCTAACTACTTTGTCATTTATCTTGTAGCCTTTTTGGAAAACATCGGTGATTACATTTTCGCCTAATGATTCGTCATCAATATGCATTACTGCGTGATGAAGATTAGGGTCAAACTGCTCGCCGACCTCGCCAAAGGCTTTGACACCCATTTTTTCGAGAGCCGCCATTAGAGAATTCATTGTCATTTCGAGTCCCTTTCTCAGTGATTCGTAGTCCGAGTTCTCTTGGGCTAATGCTCTTTCAAGATTGTCTATGGACGGTAATATTTCTGCCACGACATTTCCTTTTGCGTTAGAATATGTCTGCTCCTTTTCTTTGGCACTTCTTGCTCTGAAGTTTGCATATTCTGCTGCAGTTCGGAGTAGTTGGTCTTTTGTGTCTCGGAGTTGCTTTTCGATATCGGACTGTTCGTCTTTTTCGTCCTCTATCTCAACTTCGGGTTCCTTGACGGTTTCTTCTTTTACTTCGTCTTTTTCTTTTTTACTCATATTTGATTCCGCCCTCCTTTAAGTAATTTGATACTGTATTTATTATATAATCTACTCTCGGGAGAATAGAACTATAATCGATTCTTAATGACCCGATTATGCCGAGTGTGGCAATCTGGTCGTTTGCATATTTGAATTTTGCTGCAGCCATTGCTGTATTATTCAGCTCATATACCGGATTTTCTTCTCCTAACAGGAGCGCCTTGTCCCTGCCTCGCTTTGCAAATTCGGTCAGCAGAAGATTCAGCTTTTTCTTTTCTGCCAGCAGCGTAAGCAGATTGTAGACGCTGTCGCCTAATTCTTCTTGAGACAAGAGGTTAGTTTCGCCGGTGATGGCCAGCGTTCCGTTAGATGCCTCACGGCAAAGGGAACATAACGACGACAGTATCGGCAGCATATCGAAAACTCGCATACCTAATGACGGCGCTGTGGACTGCAGCAGTGACAGGTCAATATCCGATAGCGGAACGCCCACAAAGTAGTCGTTGATTGTTTTGTAGAACAACGCTTTGAACTCGTCATCGACATTGCATTTGAGTCTGCACAACGAGGATTTGATTTTTCCTCCCACGCTGAGCATGACGAGCATTGCTTTTCCGCCGCCTGCGGGGATAAGCTCGACGCCTTGGACGCAGTCTAACGGGTCCTTGACTGTGCTGTAAAATGCAGCACAACCTGTTTCTTCTGCCAAAAGATTGGCTGCATCGCTGAGCAATCGCTCTGTGTCAGATGCGTTTATGCTGAGTATTTCGTCGATCCTTTGCTTTTCGTAAGGGGCTAAGCCCTTTGGCTGCATTAGATTGTCTACATAGTAGCGATAGCTGTTTTTTGTTGGGACTCTGCCGCCGCTGGTGTGCCTTTGCTCCAAAAATCCTATTCCGGAGAGGTAAGCCATTTCGTTTCGGATTGTGGCAGAGCTGACAGTATAGGGTAGCAACTGACAAAGCGTCTTTGAACCGATAGGCTCGCCGGTCTTGATATAGTAATCTATAATCAGCTGTAATATAGCCGACCGTCTTTCGCCGATCATCTTGCTCCCTCCTAAATGCTTTTTGCATCGTTAGCACTCTATACACCTGAGTGCTAACTCTATTACTAATATTATATCCATTCACTGCGTTTGTCAACACTTTTTTTAAAAATTTTTTGTGAATAGGCAAATTTTTTCGCCTTTTATTGTCACTCAGCCGTTTTGTTTGCTAATATACTATACATATTATATAGTGATTGACAGGGAGAGGTATATAATTTATACTGAAGTCGGTGATGATATGAAAATTGATTTTAATAATGCAAAAGCAGAACAGACATTGTTCGGCTGGGGAACTTCTGCTTGTTGGTGGAGCCAGTATTGTACAGGGGACGCAGCAGATGAAATAGCACGGTTGCTGTATTCTGATGATGGACTCGGACTAAATATATATAGGTATAATATAGGCGGAGGTACGGACGATAATAATTGTCGTATTTCTAACCCTTGGCGAAAGACAGAGAGTATGTTGCTCTATGACAGGGAGGCAGAGGAATTCTGCTGGGACTACAGTCGGGACAAAAATGCTGTAGATATGATGAAAAAATGCTTGTCTTACGGCAAGGTGGATACGCTCATACTTTTTTGCAATTCTCCCCATTACAGTCAGTGCTCTACCGGTCAGGCATCGGGTTCATTGCTGTATCATACCTGCAACATACCGGCATCTAAGTACAAGGCTTTTGCCGATTATGTTTTGGATGTGGCTGAGCACTTCATGGCGGAGGGACTGCCGGTAAAGTATATCAGTCCTATCAATGAGCCGCAGTGGAAGTGGGGCGGAGCATCTGTTTGGCAGGAGGGCTGCCATTATGAGACCGAAGAAATGGTCGCCGTATTCCGTATATTTGCTGAGGAAATCATCAAGCGGGGTTTGCCGCTGAAGCTATACGGCCCTGAGAGCGGCGAGTATCTCGGACTCACAGAGGAATATCTGGATGCCCTTTATTCAGACAAAACGATTATGAAGGTTCTTGATGTGTTTGCTGTTCATTCGTACCACTGTGATAGTGAACCGAGTGTTCGCAGAGAATTCAGAAAAAATATACGGAACAAATATCCCGACATTCGTATGGATATGAGTGAGTGGTGCGAGCTACCTAATATGTCGCCTGTAGATGATTTTAGGGGCGCACTTATCACCGCACGGATTATCGGTCAGGATCTTACTGTAGCAGGTACGGACAGCTGGACATCATGGGTAGCAGTGAACAATTTTGCTGTAAAGGACGGCAAGGACTACAGTGACGGAATGATTACTGCCGACTTTGATTTTTCCGATTGGTCAGTAGCTATGAGATGGTACGGATTTGCCCATTTTTCACGCTATGTGCCTGTAGGTTCAACAGTGCTCAACATTGGCATGGAACCTGCTGATGACAATAATTTGACTAATGTTTTTGCTTTTCTTACTCCGAACAGCAAAACCGTTTTGGTGGCAGTGAATGAGGATGAAGATACCGAGATTACATTGAACGGCAATTTCAGCCATATGAAAAAAATTATCTCAGATGGTGAAAAACTGCTTACTGCAGATTATGACGGCAATTTTAACCAAAATATTATACTGAATAAAAATTCAATAATTACGGTAATTTTGTCCTAAAATATTGACATCATATAACATCTGTGATATTCTGTAATCACAGATTAAAGGAGTAAATTTTATGAACGAATACTATGACCCAAACAGTCAAAATCAACAATATCAGCAATATAATCAGCCGCCGTATCAGCCGCCTGTACAGCAGCCCTATTATCCGCAGTATGATTCTACTACTGAGGTTATGTCGGTAGGTCAGTATATCGGTATGTTTATACTGTCGGCTATCCCGATTGTAAATATTATTTGTTGGATAGTTTGGCTTTGCTCACCTAATACAAATAAAAACAAGAAAAATTATATTATTGCCAACATAGTTATTTGGGCGATTATGATAGTGATTTCTGTTATCTTTGTCGTTCTTGGCAGCGTGCTCGGAATTTCAGCGGCATCTATGCTGTAAATATGTAAGAAAAATAATAACCTGTGAACCATAAAGAGTTCACAGGTTATTTTGTTATTTATGTCCTTTTTCTTCGTCTGTGTAGAAGTCTTCCATGGTGACAGTTTCTTTCTCCCTTTGGGGAGTGTACTTGTCTTGGTAGTAGTTTTCTGCCTTAGACACAAAGGAGCCGTCAGGCTTTGTGGTAATCATTGTACAGCCTCTCTGAGTACCGTATTTGTTGATGCCTACATATGCGAGATAGTCCACCGTGTAGTCATAGGTGAGCTGAATACCCTTGTACAGCATGGTAAAGTTGTTTAGGTGGTCGTGTCCGAAGAAAATTCCTTTTGTTGAGCCTAACTCAAGGCATTTGTCGAACAAGCCGTAGTTCTTTTCGCTGGGATATACTACGAGATTCTTTTCGCCTGCTTTGCCGCCTATGTATTTTGAGTCGGCAGTGTCATTGTACCCGTTTTCTTTGTATTCATTATATGCTGTCAGCATTTCCTGGGGCGGCATATGGAAGAACATAAGAGATTTAGGCGTTTTGTTATTGTTTATCTTTGTGAGCGCCTTTATTTGTTGCTCATACCATTCTACCTGGTTTTTGTGTACGCAGTCATATTTCCACATAATGCCAAAATAATCGTTGTCTATGTAGGAGTGAGAGTCTAACATAACAAAGGACTGTGTTATTTCGCCCTTTGAGGTTTGGACATTCACGATATAGTTTCCGTATCCGTCTACATCTTTAGGTCCCGATTGGAACAGACAGTGTGGATATTTTTGTCTGTTTGAGTATAATTCGGATATGTCTTCTCGGTTGAAATAGGAGTAAGCCTCGGTGTCGTGATTGCCAAAGGCAGGACACCAATACACGCCCAGCTTTTCCATAAGGCTCGCAAAAATAACTGCCCCTGTTTTGTTGTTAAATGTGCCGGCCTGAAACGGAACGGGGTATGCTATGTCACCGGTAACGATTACCAAATCGGGCTTTTCTTCAGCTACCATAGCAGCTACCGCATTGATTGCCTGATTATCCTTTTTTACGCTCATAAATCCGGCACCGATATGCACATCGCTGAGCTGCATTACCCTAAAATCATTGTCGGTCACAAAGGTCGTGTAGCCGTTTTTTTCTTCGGGAGTGAGCTGTGATGAGTATGACACGGGGTTTATACTCTTTATATAATTTTTGCAGGAGGCTACGCATATTGTGTTGATTGCAGTGAATATTGCAATTATGCACAAAATGGCTATCAGTATTCCCAGCAGTACCTTACCTGCGATTTTTCTCTTTTGCTGCGGTGTTCTTTTTTGTTTTTCTTTAGTCGCCATAAGTTTTCTTAATACTCCTTATCCGTTGATTAAAAATTTTGCGTGCTCAATAATACTTTTTATTGCCGACACAGTAATAGTGGCACCTGTTATGATTGCAAAAATTCCATCCGCCGCAAAATTGATTTTTGTAATCAAAAACAGTCCCATCAGTGCGCATAGAGTTACAAAGCAGTCCAAAAAGCTGTCGGTAATCAGTGCCTTTATGATGGGTGAGCGGTCCTTCTTATAGAAGTGGCTGTACATTATTCCCATAGCAATTTTTACGAAAACGGTGGCTATGATTATATATGCGTAGCCGGCACTGTATGCAACCGGCAGGGGATACAGCACACGCTCAAGTCCGTTATACACAAAGTAGCCGCCTGTCACGGCTATTATTATATTGATTACGAAAGTGCACAAGCTCTGCGTCCTTTCGTTCTGCACGTCGTTCATCTTTTTGTAGAATATAAATCCCAGCAGTGCAATGAGACAACCGAATGTGTCACCCAAATTGTTTATGGCGTCACAATATACCGACAGTGAGTTGGAACTTATTCCTACAAATAACTTTGTCAAAAATAATGCAAAGTTGGCAATTGTTCCGATTATAGTGGCTGCTTTGCCCGTCTTGTCCATAGGTCATCCCACCTTATTTTAAGTTTACTTAACATAAATTTAACACAGAATTATCATAACATAAATCACACTCATTTGTCTATACTAATTATGGTGATACTATGGATATGTTAAAGGTTTTGATTTTGTCTGTTGCGTCCTTTGCGGTGCTTTTTGTGCTGACAAAGCTCATGGGTTACCGACAAATATCAGAAATGTCGTTTTTTGATTATGTTGTGGGAATAACAATCGGTTCTGTTGCAGCCGAGATGGCGACTAATATTGATACTCAGTGGTGGCGAGGTGTTATAGCTATGGCAGTGTACGCCTTGTTTGAGATACTGTTGCCATGGATTTCCCGAAAAAGCGTTAGAGCACGCTCATTTATTTCCGGCAAACCCGTGGTACTGATTAAAAACGGACAAATAGATAAGAATGCTCTAAAAAAAGCCCATTTGGATATTAACGACCTTTTATCGAGCGCAAGGGGACAGGGCTACTTTTCGCTGTCGGATATTGACGGCGCGATTATGGAGACCAGCGGAAAGGTCAGCTTTTTGCCCACGCCGCAAATGCGACAGCTCAATCCTAAGGACTTTAATTTTTCGCCGATGCATACGGGACTTTGTACAAATCTTGTTTTGGACGGAAAAATTATGTACTCTAACTTAAAGGAAACAGGCATTGACGAGCGGAAGTTAAACAAAATTCTCGCCGACAGACAGGTAAGGCTGAAGGATGTATTATTGCTCACAGTAAATGAGGCAGGGCAGACAGAAATTTATAAAAAATAAAAACAACTCACGCAAAAAAACAGCATGAGTTGTTTGAATAGCGCTGGCAAAATCAGCTTGTTTTAACTAATTTGCCTTTTAAGCATTTATTTCTTATGTAGTGCTAACTTGTTAAGTGTTGTTATATCAGACGGAATTTTGTCCACTTTTGTGATTTTTGACGCCATATGAATATTGCACCACGAATTACAAGGTCAATACTCATACCTATTGCAACGCCGATTACGCCCATATGCATCCACATTCCGAATATAGCCGAAAACAGCAGGCGAGCGCCTATGGTCAGTGATATAGACCATATCATAGTGAATTTTACATCACCGGCTGCACGGAGACCGTTGCCGAGAGGACCGGCGAAGGGATAAGTGATTCCGTTAAAAATATTGTTAATTAAGACTAATTTTATTACTAACGATTTTGCTTCCGGTGATATGGCGGAAAAGTGAACTATCAGCGGCGTAACGGCGAAAATAAAGCCGTTCCACAAAACAGACAATACAAATGTGATTTTGTTTAACTTTTTGAAATAAAAGTTTGCTGCGTTAACATCTCTGGCTCCCATACATTGACCTATCACGGTGGTGTAGACAGGCGCCATTGCCAAGCCCATTATTGATGCAAGTGACCAAATACTTTGAGCTACGCCGTTGGCGGCAATTTGGTATGTGCCAAACAGTGCTACCATACTCGACAATGCTACTTTTACCAGTTGGTGTACTCCGTTTTCGGCACCGTTGGGCAGTGCGATTTTCATTATTTTTTTCAGCAGGTCTTTGTCCCACGCAAAAATGTCACCCGGTTTATATTGTATCTTGTTCTTTTTTAGAAAACAAAAAATTGTGACAGCAACAGCAGAAATAATACGAGAAATCAGAGACGGATATGCCACGCCGGCGGCTCCTAATTTTAGGGCAAAAACACCGATGCAGTTACCGACAACATTTATTACATTGGCTGCTATCGATATGTACATAGTTACATTAGTTTTGCCTATGCTGCGGCAGAGCGCCGCTCCGGCATCATATACAGCGAGTGCCGGCAGTGATACAGTGGTTATAATAAGATAAGTGTCGCAGGCAGCCATAACATCATCCTCTATTTTGCCAAACAATAGTTTCAGCAGTTGGGTGTGAAATGACAGTATGAGTATGGTTATTATTGTAGATATTACGGCAGAAATCATCAGCAACTGACCGGCTGAGCGGGACGCTGACCTTTTGTTGTCACTGCCTATGTATTGGCTGATAATGACAGCACCGCCGGAAGACAGGGCAGTAAACAGAAATATCAATACCGTATTGAATGAGGTTACCAGTGATACGCCGGATACATCTGCTTCGCCGGAAAAACTGACCACGAATGTGTCTGCGATACCCACGAACATCAAAAGAAACTGCTCCACAAACAGCGGAAAAATTAAATTTCTTAAATCTTTGTTAGAAAACACTTTTATTACGCCTCGTATCTACTTGTAAATGCTGATTTGCTGTCGCTGAGCAGCTTATTTATTTTGTTTTCGTCCCAGTGGCAAAAGTCGGTTGCTGCCATTGACGCAATTCCGTGGGCGTGCATCCACATATTATCGTGGAGATAATCCGCCTCGCTGTGATTGATATTGTATTTGTCCATAAGCTCATCTATAGAATTTTCTATGACCGGCATAAGTCTGTTTCGTATTTCTGAAAAAGCATTAGTTCTCATAAACAAGAAGCAAAACAGATTAGGTTCGCTTTTTGCAAAGTTGATATAACTTGAGTCGTAGAGACGAATTGTACCGTCGTTACTGTTTTCTTTCATATTCTTTTCAAACGTGCTGATGGCAAGCGGTACCAATTCTTGACGCAATTCGTCCATGCCGGAAAATGACAGGTAAATAGGTTGGGTAGAACAGCCCAACTCTTTGGCGAGTCTTTTTATTGTTACAGCCTCGTATCCCTGAGACTTGAGCAGATAGAGTGCTGTGTCCAAAATCATATCTTTTGTAATTTGTTTTTTAGCGGGCATAAAACCTCTCCTTATAAAATAAATCAGTTTATCAATAAACATATTTATTTTATTTCTCTTTTTGTTGAATGTCAATACCTAAGTGCAAAAAATAACCCGAACTCATTTTTGAGTTCGGGTATTTATCGTTGGTGTTAATTATTTTTTGGTTATCATAGCTCTCAGTGAGTTCGCAACGGCTATCAGACATACTCCTACATCGCCGAATACCGCTACCCACATAGGTATTTTCTTTGCGAGAAAAATATCAAGCACAAGTATAACGGCTTTTACGAGAATGGAAAAAACAATGTTTTCCGTAGCGAGACGCATTGTCTTTTTAGCTGTGCGTATTCCCTTTGGGAGAGTAGACAGCGAGTCTCCCATTACAACAATGTCGGCAGCCTCGATTGCAACATCAGAGCCGGCACCGCCCATTGCTATTCCTACATCCGAGGCAGTAATCACAGGTACATCGTTAATTCCGTCGCCCACATAGAGTACGGTTCTGCCTTCCGCTTTTATTTCTTCTATTTCTTTTACCTTTTCGTCCGGCAGAAGTTTAGAATAGTGAACATCTATTCCGGCTCTGTCTGCTATGTCCCTTGCAATTTCTTCGTTATCGCCGGTGAGCATTGCCGTTTTTGTAATTCCGAGCTTGCGCATATCGGCTACAGCTCGGCGTGACTCCTCTTTTATAACATCGGCGAATACTATGTCGCCCAAAAATTCTTCGTCATCGCAGCAGTATATTGCAGTTCCGATTAGCTTTGTTTCGCAGAAATCTACACCGACTCTTTCCATAAGTTTTGCGTTGCCGACATAATATTTTGTTCCGTCCACAACTGCACTTACGCCCTCTCCGGCATAGTTTTTTGCATCGGTTACTACTGCATCATCTGCAAATCCCGCAAATGCGAGAGCAACGGATTTTGCTATCGGGTGAGTGCTGAATTTTTCGCAGGCGGTAATAATCCGCAGCAACTCGTGGTGTTCTTTTTTATCTTTGCAGTGGCAGTGTTTACATTCGCATTGCACAAACTCAAATTTGCCGGAGGTAATTGTGCCGGTTTTGTCGAACACGGCAGTGTCGCATTTGCCGAGTGCCTCAAGGTAGTTGCCGCCTTTAACGAGCATGCCGAACTTTGAGCAGCTTCCTATTCCGCTGAAAAAGCAAAGCGGTACGCTGATTACGATTGCACATGGGCAGCTTACTACCAAAGCAGACAGTCCACGGTGCAGCCATTCGTGCCACGAGCCGTGCAGGAACAGCGGCGGTATTATTATAATAAGTATAGCAATGAGACAAACGACTGGTGTGTAGACTCTTGCAAATTTTGTGATGAATTTTTCGGCATTACTCTTTTTGTCGGATTCGTCCTCAATCATATCAAGTATGCGAGCGACTGTGGATTCGCTGTAAGGCTTTGTTACTTTGATTTTCAGCGCTCCGTCAATACTGATTGAGCCTCCCAAAACTTCGTCGCCTTCTGATTTTGTCAGCGGAATAGATTCGCCGGTAAGGTCTTTCATATCTACCTCAGAGCTGCCTTCGGTTATTATTCCGTCGAGATGTATCTTTTCGCCGGGCTTGACGGAAACTATGTCGCCTACAGCTACTTCGTCGGGAGATACGGTTATTTCTTTTCCGTCACGGAGAATGTTCACTGTGTCCGGCTTTTTTTCGAGCATATCGGTTATTGACTTTTTGCTTTTTGCTACAGCTTTGGCTTGCAGCATTTCGCCGAGGGTGAACAGCAGCATTACCGAACAGCCCTCGCTGTATTCTTTTATTGCAAAGGCACCCAGTGATGCAACGGTCATCAAAAAGTTTTCATCGAATATTCTGCCGTGCATAATTCCGTCTACAGCATCTCGCACTATGTCGAATCCTACTAAAAGATATGATATGCCGAAACAAAGCAGATAGGCGTATTCCGGCAGCGAGGTAAATTCTCTCAGGCAATATCCTATTACAAATAGTATAGCAGCGATTACAAATTTTATTATTTCTTCTGTTTTCAGTCTGTCGTCACTGTGGTCGTGGCCGCAACTTTCACAGGCGCAGGTGTGATTGTGTTCACTCATTCTCTATACCTCCTTAAATAGTCTTTGTCATTTTTAACATTTTCGTACATTATAGCACAATGTTTTTTGTATTACAATGTTAAAAATGCAGATATAATAGACTAATGTCGCATAAAAAGTCAATAGCTATGCTCAAATTTTGTAGAAGTTACACAAAGGTTACAAAAATGTAACAAAATCCTTGTACAAAGTTACTGTAGATTACAATTTGTAAAACTTGGTATAATGTAACACGTTGGTCAAACAACAGATAAGCGAGTTCAATCGAAAACATCAAAAATTTCGTAATCATCAAATCGTCCCATTGGATGAAATGAAAAAGGAGAGTATTATGGCTAAGAAGAAAACCCTGCTTATAGTTCCGTTTGTACTTTTGTTTACTTTGATTATTTCATTGATAACACCATTTTGTGCATACGCAGAAACAGACGACGGTGGATTTACTCCACGACTCACTGCACCAAGCTCGAGCAGCCCTTATTATTCGAGCAAGCTGAACTATTATTTTCAAACAGGCTACGGTATGCCTAACTGTGTAGCTTATGCCTACGGCAGAATTTATGAGCTTAACGGTGAAAAACCTAAGTTCACACACGGCAGTGCCGGTGATTGGTATTTTATGAACAAGAACGCAGGCTATTATGACTACGGCTCAAAGCCAAAGGTTGGCGCAGTTGCCTGTTGGAGCCACCATGTAGCAGTGGTAGAAAAGATAAATTCCGACGGCTCAATCACTTTTTCCGAGTCAAGATGGCAAGCAGAATATTTTGTAGTAGTAAGATACAAAAATCCTGCTGCACATAATCACCAAAAATTCTATGGCTACATCTATACATATAATGAGAAAAAGGCCAAGAGCAATGCAAAAAAATCTAAGCAGGAAAAATTAGGCGAAAAGATTGCAAACAAAAAGGTGAAAAAGAACACCTGTTATATGCAGAAAAAGGCCGATACATATTCGGTACCGGTTTCTTCCGCCCAAAACAAATTTGTTGTAGCAAAGTTAGACAATGCAGCAACAGACAATAAGAAAGACGAGAAAATTATTCAAAATATGAATCTTCTCTCGGACAGATTAGGCAAAAAATAATATGGCATAATAAAAGCCGACAAGTACGATTGCGTACCTGTCGGCTTTTTGCATATTATATTGTTAGCCCTTAATGTGTCTGAGCTGTTCTTCGTCGAATGTGGAGAGGAACTCGTCATATGAGCCCTTGCGGTCAACATACTTGTTACCGCTGATTTCGATAATTCTGTCTGCGATTGTCTCTACGAACTGATGGTCGTGAGAGGTGAACAGAACAGTCTCGGGATAACGGATAAGTCCATTATTCAGTGCAGTGATTGACTCAAGGTCAAGGTGGTTTGTAGGCTCATCGAGTATGAGCACATTTGCACCGCTGAGCATCATCTTGCACAGCATACAGCGTACTCTCTCTCCGCCGGAGAGCACATTTGACATCTTAAGTGCATCGTCACCGCTGAACAGCATTCTGCCCAGCCAACCTCTAATGTCAGCCTCGAGTACCTCGTCGGTGTATTGTCTCAGCCAATCAACCAAAGTAAGCTCCTTGCCGTCAAAATAGCTGCTGTTGTCGGATGGAAAATAGCTGCGGCTTGTGGTAACGCCCCACTTATAGCTGCCCTCGTCAGGCTCCATTTCGCCCATAATGATTTTGAAAAATGTTGTCTTAGCGACAGCGTCAGAGCCGACAAAAGCAACTTTTTCTCTTGGGTGAATAACGAATGAAATATCATCGAGGACTTTTCTGTCGCCGATTGTTTTTGTGAGATGGTCAACTCTCAGCAAGTCGTTGCCGCATTCTCTGTCCGGCTTAAAGTCAACATATGGAAAACGGCGTGAAGATACGGGCATCTCTATCATTTCGAGAGCATCGAGCTGTTTCTTTCTGCTTGTAGCCTGCTTAGATTTAGCGGCATTTGCAGAGAAACGATTGATAAAGTCCTGCAACTCTTTGATTTTCTGCTCGTTCTTTTTGTTTTGGTCTCTTGCCTGACGCTGACGCATCTGTGTGTACTCAAACCAAAAGTCGTAGTTTCCGGTGTAGAGAGTGATTTTGCCGTAGTCTACATCACAGATATGTGTGCAGACTTTGTTGAGAAAGTGACGGTCGTGAGATACAACGATAACAGTGTTCTCAAAATCTAACAAAAAGTTCTCGAGCCAGCTGATAGCGGACAAATCCAAGTGGTTTGTAGGCTCGTCCAACAGAAGAATGTCGGGATTGCCGTACAATGCCTGAGCGAGAAGTACCTTTACCTTCATATCATTCGGCAGTTCTGCCATTTTCATATAATGGTATTCGTCAGTAACGCCGAGCTTGTTGAGCATAAATTCTGCATCACTTTCGGCATTCCAGCCGTCAAGGTCGGCAAATTCTGCCTCCAGCTCTCCTGCCTTGATTCCGTCTTCTTCGCTGAAATCCGGCTTAGCATACAAGGCGTCCTTTTCTTCCATAATTTCTATCAGTCTCGGATTGCCCATAAGTACAGTTCTTACTACTTCGTACTCATCATAGGCAAAGTGGTCCTGCTTCAGTACAGAAAGTCTTTCGCCGGGTGTGATGATGACCTCGCCTTTGCTCGGCTCAAGCTCACCGCTGAGAACCTTAAGAAATGTTGATTTTCCGGCGCCGTTTGCACCGATTATGCCATAGCAGTTTCCGGGTGTAAAAGTAACATTTACACGCTCAAAGAGCGAGCGTCCTCCGAACTGCACGGATATATTGTTTGCTTGAATCATTTGGCTACCTCCGTTTCAATGGTATGATTTTAGCACAAGTGGATAGTAATTTCAACACCAATATATTATCTTCTCACATTATGACATATTTTGCACATTCGCTGTAATATAATTCTGTTGAAAAATATGTAGGACGTGTGACAATGGCAGTCAAGGACAAGCTAAAAACCAATATAAAAATCAACAATGTGAGTATGAAACAATGGACAAGATTCGGTCTATACCTGTTGTTAGGCTTTTTGCTGAGTATAGGTAAAATAGCAATGGGCTGTGCTCCCTTTGCCGTGTCAGCCGTGGCTGTGTCAAAAAAGAAAGGCTGGATTTTTTCGGGCATAGGTGCAGCATTGGGATATTTGATAGGCGGAGTGAATACATATTCCGCACGCTATTTGGCGGCTGTAGTTATGGCAGTGATTGGTGCTTTTGCCGCAGAAACCTTTGAACTGAATCTTTCAGCGTCCTTTGGTATGGCAGTTGCTTTTTTGGCAGATTTTGCCACCGGAGTCGTTTTGAATATTCATTTGGGCAGTGAGGCAGAAAAGTACATTGTGCTGTTAGGTGAGAGTGTGCTCGCAATGGGAGGAGCATATTTTTTCTATAAAGGGTTGAACACTAATTTTCATAGGCTGAAGCTGCGTGCATTGCCTGTTGCCGATATATGCTGTGTTCTTATGTGTGGAGCTATGATGCTTATGAACTTTTCGCTTATACATATAGGCATTATATATCCTGCACAAATTGTTGCTGTGCCGCTGATTTTGTTATCGCTTCGCTACGGAGGAGAGCGGTGGGGACTGATTATGGCATTGTCATTAGGCTTTTCTGTCAGTCTGGTGAACAGTGATATGCTGTATTTGGCAGGGGCATTTGGATTTTCTGCATTAGTGGCGTCGGTGCTGTCACCGTTGAACAGCTTTGGTGCGGCGGCAGGATATTTGTGCTCTATGGGATTCTTTTCTGCGGCTGCCGCAGATACGGTGGGACTTTCGGTATTTATAAACAGTCTCATAGGTTCGGCTGTTTTTGTACTTTTGCCGCCGACGATTACAGACAAGATTGAGGCGTTTTGGGACAGCTCAAGAGATGTGGCTCCCGACGGAACGCTGAGACAAAATCTTGTGCTGAAGTTGAGATTTGCCTCCTCCGCTATGGCGTCAATAAGTGAGAGTGTGGATCAGGTCAGAGAAAAAATAAACCAAATAAATCGCAGAGAGAACGAACAGAATGCCGCCAATATGACTGACGAGGAATATATACGAAAAGAGATAATACTCGAAAAAACAAACCAGATACGAATGGTGGCATCGGACCAATTTTTTTCTATATCAGATATGTTGGACGATTTGGCTATGGAATTTGACGAGGCGGAAATATTTGACTCCAATGCATCATCAAAGATAAGGCGCTTCTTGGGAGACTATGATATTTATCCTACTAATATTTCTGCAATCGAGGACAAGTATAACAGAATGAGGGTTGAGATACTGCTATCGGGATATGTGACCGGACTTGATAATCCAAAATTTCAGCAGGGGATAAGCAAGATTTGTTCACGATATTTTGATGAGGGCAGAGTCACCAATTTTAAGAATGAGACTATGTTGTCGTTTTTTGAAAAGCCTAATTATAGGTTGTCGGTCGGTTTTGCTCAGCACAGCGCAGAGGGCACCTTGTGCGGTGATACTGTCAAGATTATATCCGACAACAAGGGGCACAGCATTTTGATAATAAGTGACGGTATGGGAAAAGGGTCACGGGCGGCACTTGACGGTGCAATGGGCGCAGGACTGCTGTCTCGATTGATTAACGCAGGCTTCGGCTTTGACAGTGCGCTGAAGGTGGTCAATTCCGCATTGCTGGTAAAGAGTAATGATGAGAGCCTTGCAACTCTCGACATTGCCAATATTGATTTGTTTACAGGGAAATGCGAGATATTTAAGGCAGGCGCACCGGCGAGCTATATCATAAAAAACGGTGGAATAACCCGATGTGAGCTGACCTCAATGCCGGCAGGAATACTGCGTGGAATAGAATTTGCAAAACGGACGGCAGTGCTGGGAGTAGGCGACTCAATACTCCTTATGAGTGACGGCATTACCGACTTGGGCGAGGAGTGGCTGCGCAACAGACTCAGCACTGTTGATACTGACGATGTTCAGAAGATTGCCGATACAGTTTTGCAGTCTGCAATAAAACAGTGTGAGGGCACAAAGATGGATGATATGAGTATTATTTTTGCACGGTTGGAAAGGAATTGATTATATGAGCGGAATTTTCGGCTATGTGGGAAAAGGGGATTGTAAGCAAAGAATTGTGCAGGGGTTGAAAAGCCTAAGCTACAGAGGTGCAGAAATGTCGGGGGCGGCTTTTAGGATAGGAGACGATATACTTTCGGTCAAGGTCCGTGGCGGCGCCGAGAATTTGAGCGAAAAGATTGTAACAGACGCAGATTGCTACACCGCATTGGCTCAGACCTGCGATGCCAACCGCACAAAAGCATCTAATCTTATGGCACCGCCATCGGCGAATAATCTGTTCGCCGTATGTATGGACGGAATTATATCTAACTTTGATGTGCTAAAGAGCCGATGTAATAATCCGTTTCCGATATTGACCGATGAGGATTTGTTTTTGGCAATGCTGTGTATCGGCGACGAAAGAGACAGATTGGCTCTGCTGAAAAAAGTTATATCGGTTACAGACAGCCGGCCTACAGTGGCATTTGTGGCGGCTGATGAGGAGGCTATATATTGTCACGCAGGAGTTATGCCTCTCGTTATCGGTATTGCCGATGACGGTGTAGTGCTGTCCGGCGACATTACCTCACTCATAGGAATAGCAAAAAAATATGCAGTGCTCTCAACAGGAGATTTTGCGAGGCTGACAAAGGACAAGATCACTGTTGTTGATTCAAAGGGCAAAAAGGCAAAACGAACACTTTTGCCGTGTCCTAATGAGGCATATGCAGAGAGTGATTATGAGCTTAGAGACGAAATATATCATTGTCCTCTTGTGGCAAAGGAAACATATAATGCACTGACTAAAGGCGACAAAATCAATTTTGAGTATATAAAACTTTCTAAGAGGTATGTCGGCTCTCTCAAGAGGGTTATTATCACCGCCGACAGAGATTCTTATTGTGCTGCCGGTTCAGCTGCTGAAAATTTTAAGAGGATGACAGATGTACCGGTGTATTTTTCGGATTGTGACAGTGTAGCTGACTGCGACTGCATTGTGGACAAGAACACGCTTATCGTTGCTGTGTCACACAGAGGAGAGTCGGTGGAGATTTTGTCTGCGCTCGGCTACGCTCATTCCTGCGGAGCAAGAATAGTGTTGATTACAGGCAATCGGCTGTCTGCGGCGGCACGCATTGCCGATGATGTGATAAATACCAAATGCGATTTCGGCAGAGAGAAACTTTCCTTGCGGAGCTTCTTTGCAGAATATATTTCGCTGTGCTTTTTTGGATTATATTTCGGTAAAAAATGTGATGTCGTGTCCGACTTGTACCAAAATGTTGCGCTTAAAATGGCAGAAATGATGCCCGGTAAAATAGCATCGGCAGTGAAAATATGCCCTCAATTTCCGACAGTATCAAAAAATATGGCGTCGTCGGAAAGATTGATATTTACGGGATACGGAATAGATTACTTTTTGGCTCGTGAGGCGGCAGAAAAGTTTGGTACCGCAGCCGGATTTGATACTGTAGCGGAAAAACTGAACTATATCGAAAAGCAGTATGTTTTTGACTCAAAAAAGAATACTCTTGTTATTGCAATGTTGACTGACAGAGACAAAATACAAAAGTCGCTTTTCTTTTTGCGTCGGCTAAAGGCAATCGGAGCGGATATTTTAATATTTACCACTGCCAACGGTGAGCAGGAGATAAATGATTTTGATAATGTGATTTCGTTCAATGACAGCGTTCCTTTGTTTGATCCGTTGTCAGTGGTGGCAGGCTGCTACAAAATGGCAGTCGCTATAGCCGAAGAAAAGTCAAAGACCGCAGAAATACAGCCTGACCAAAGTGCATAAAAAAACTGCAACCTATATTGTCATAGGTTGCAGTTTTTCTGCTTTTATTGAGATGTCAGATTCTTGCTACGCCGTCTTTTCTGGCAGCATCTGCTACTGCTTTTGCTACTGTGTCCTTGATTCTCGGGTCAAAGGCATATGGCATAATGTAGTCCTCGCTGAGCTTGTCATCATCTACGAGAGAGGCAATGGCATATGCGGCGGCTATTTTCATATTCTCTGTGATTTCGCCGGCACGAACATCGAGAGCTCCTCTGAATATGCCCGGAAATGCCACAACATTATTGATTTGGTTAGGGAAGTCGGAGCGACCTGTACCCACAATCCTTGCCCCAGCCTTTTTTGCTTCATCCGGCATAATTTCGGGTGTGGGGTTAGCCATAGCCAAAACGATAGGATCGGGATTCATTGTTTTTATCATTTCGGGAGTGAGCACGCCCGGAGCGGATACACCGATAAATATGTCTGCTCCCTTTACTGCGTCTGCGAGAGTGCCTTTTGTCATAGAACGGTTTGTTACTTTTGCGATAGCCTCTTTAGACGGATTCAGTCTTTCTCTTCCTTCGTATATTGCACCTGTTCTGTCGCAGAGAACAACATCTTTTAGACCGAGTGTCATAAGCAACTTTGCTATTGCAATACCTGCGGCACCGGAGCCGTTGATTACTGCGTGACATTCGCCCAGCGGTTTGCCGATGAGCTTTGTTGCGTTGATGAGAGCAGAGGATACTACTACAGCTGTTCCGTGCTGGTCGTCGTGGAAGATTGGAATGTCGCATTTTTCTTTCAGCTTTTCTTCTATCTCAAAGCACCTCGGTGCTGATATATCCTCCAGATTTATTCCGCCGAATGAGCCGCTTATGTTATAAACAGTCTGGACAAATTCATCTACATCCTTAGTTCTGACACAAAGGGGGAAAGCATCTACATCGCCGAATTCTTTGAACAGAACACACTTTCCCTCCATTACGGGCATACCTGCCTCCGGTCCAATGTCGCCCAGTCCCAATACCGCAGAGCCGTCGGTGATTACTGCCACCATATTCCATCTGCGAGTGAGCTCCCAGCTTTTCTTATAGTCCTTTTGTATTTCGAGACAAGGCTCTGCTACGCCGGGAGTGTAGGCTAATGATAATGCTTCTTTATCGCCTGCCTTTGCACGAGCGGTTACCTCCAACTTGCCCTTCCATTCGTAATGCTTTTGGAGTGATACTTTTCTGTAGTCCATTTTATTTCCTCAACTTTCATTTTATTGTTAAATTTATAACGAAAATAGGGCAGAAACCTCAGACGCAGAACGCCTAAGGCCCTCTGCCCTAGTTTTTCCAAAAAATCAAATTTTATAATCTTTCGATATGTGCTGTGATTTTTTCTTCTTTCACATACGGGGTATAGCCGTCTTCCCACGGGAATACATAATCAAGACCGAGAGCATCTCTGGTCTCGTTGATTTCTTTTTGTACAGCCTCGTTGATAGGTACGCCGCTGTTTTCACGCTGCTTCCATATCTCATATTCTTTTTCACCTGCTGTGTAGATACGCTCTGCACCCGGTGCTTTTTTAGAAGCTCGTACTTCTCTGAGAATTTCGCCGACTTTCTTTCTTGTAGCTTCCTCGCCTACAAAGTGCTCTGTGTCGATAGCCATAAAGAAATGACCGAGGTGATAAGGTACAAGATTGCCGTTTTCGTCCTTTCCGTTCAGTGCCTTGCCATACGCACCGTCCTGGAGAGCGGCAGAAAGAAGCTCAATAATCATAGCATAGCCATAGCCTTTGTATCCGCCGAGAGCTTCGCCGATTCCGCCGAGAGTAGTCAGTGCGGCAGTGCCTTTTCGGATTCTTCTGAGTGCCTCGCCTGCATCGCCGGATACCGGTTCGCCGTCGAGACCTATGATAGTTCCGGGATGTACTTCTTCGCCGATACGCTCATAGTATTCTATCTTTCCGTTTTGTGTGATAGATGTTGCACAGTCGATAACGAAATCAAATTTTTCATCAGACGGGATACCCATGGTCAGTGGGTTAGTACCGAACATACCCTCTACGCCGAATGTAGGCGCAACCGATGGCCTTGCGTTAGTGCCGGTAAAACCGATACAGCCTTGTTCTGTAGCCTGTGTAGCATAGTAGCCTGCGATACCGTAGTGGCATGAATTACGGACAGCCACCATACCGAGACCGTACTGCTTTGCTTTGTCTATAGCCATTTGCATAGCTTTTTTGCCGATTACCTGGCCCATACCGTCATGACCGTCTACTACAGCAGTGGTAGGAGTCTCTTTTACTACTTCAAAATTAGTAACGGGCTGCTGAATACCTGCCACGATTCTGTCAATATAAATCGGCTTAAATCTGTTGCAGCCGTGGCTTTCGATACCTCTTTTGTCTGACTCTAAGAGTACATCCGTGCATATTTCGGCATCCTCACGAGGTACGCCGTAGCCTACGAATGCGTCTGTAACAAAATCAGTGATTAAGTTCCAAGGACAAATAACTTTTCCCATAATTAAGTCTCCTTTTCTATTATCTTTCCCAACTGCGAGAGCGTTCTACCGCTCTCTTCCAGTCGGAATATTTTTTGCTTCTGAGTTCTATTGACATAGACGGCACAAATATCTTGTCTACCTGACGGTTTGATTCAATTTCTGCCGTGTCTTTCCATACGCCTGTGGCGAGTCCTGCCAAATATGCTGCACCGAGAGCTGTTGCCTCTCTGTTTTTCGGACGGTTTACATTGCAACCGGTCATATCAGCCTGCATCTGCATCATTATGTCTGATACACTGGCTCCGCCATCGACTCTCAGGTCTTTGAGCATAATGTCGCTGTCGCTCATCATAGCTTCCAGCAGGTCGGTCATCTGATATGTGATGCTCTCTAAGACAGCACGGCATACATGCTTTTTGTTGATAGAGCGGGTGATGCCCACCATTATGCCTCTCGCATACATATCCCAATACGGTGCTCCTAATCCTGTGAATGCCGGCACAAGATACAGACCGTTTGTGTCCTCAACTTGTTCTGCATACTCGTCACATTCCCGAGCGCTGCTGATTAGCTCCAATTCATCACGGAGCCATTTTATTACCGAGCCTGCATTGAATGCCGAGCCCTCAAGGTCGTATGTGATTTTGCCGTCTAAGCCCCACGCAATTCCTGACAAAAGGTTAGAACGGCTGTCTATACGGCTGTCGCCTGTGTTCATAAGCAGGAAGCAGCCGGTGCCGTATGTATTCTTAGCCTGACCTTTTTCGAAGCAGCCCTGACCGAACAGTGCGCCCGGCTGATCGCCGATAGCTCCGGCGATAGGTATTCCTTTCAGCTCCTCAATACCTGTGATTTTTGCTACCTCACCGTAGATACAGCTCGATGGCTTAACCTCAGGAAGAATGTTCATAGGTATGTCCATAATCTCGCAGAGATGTTTATCCCAGCAGAGATTGTCTATATCGAACAGCATCGTGCGGCAGGCATTGGAGTAGTCTGTCACATGAACAGCACCGTTTGTCAGATTCCAAATCAGCCATGTGTCTATTGTGCCGAAAAGCAGTTCTCCTCTTTCGGCTCTTTCACGGACACCCTCTACATTGTCGAGTATCCATTTTATTTTTGTTGCACTGAAATATGCGTCAATCAGCAGTCCGGTTTTGCTCTTTATGTAGTCGGAGAGCCCCTGCTTCTTTAGCTCCTCGCAGTAGTCGGCTGTTCGTCTGCACTGCCAAACTATTGCATTGTATACAGGATTGCCCGTCTCTTTGTCCCAGATGACCGTAGTCTCACGCTGGTTTGTTATGCCTATTCCGGCGATTTGCTCCGGCTTAATGTCTGTGTGTCGGATGCATCCCATCATTGCACTTATCATAGAGAACAAAATCTCTGTAGCGTCGTGCTCTACCCATCCGTTTTGGGGATAATATTGGTTGAATTCGTTTTGCTGTTTAGCTACGATTTCACCTTTTTTGTTGAATATGATAGCACGGGAACTTGTGGTGCCTTGGTCCAGCGCCATTATGTACCTTTCTGCCATTGGGTTCCTCTCCTTCGCTCAATTTTGAGCATAATAATAAGGTTGCAAAACACTATGCTTTACAACCTTAATTTTACCATTATTAACATTTTCAGTCAACAAACCAAAGTAACGAAAATTATATCGCATTTTTGGTTATTATTACTCACAGACAGGCTTGTTAATAAACAAATCGGCCTATATATACAGAAGTATCAGTCGATGTTGTTTTCGATAAAGTTGACGATGTCCTCGACTGTTTTCATATTTTCTATAGTCTCGTCGGGAACCTCTATCGAATATTGGTCCTCTATTGACATTACTATATCGATTGCGTCCAAAGAGTCGGCGCCCAAATCCTCTGCCAGATTTGATGAAAGCTCGATTTTGTCCGCAGATATTCCTAATTGCTCCGACAGTATTTCTTTTACTTCGTCTAATATCACAAAAGTTCACTCCTTCAAAAAGTTGTTGTTATATTCAACTTTGTGTGCTATTATCATATTATAAACTTTTTACTCGTTTGTCAATAACAAATTTTTGAGAGGTATTGAATATGGAAAAGAACTTGAATTTCGGCCTTATCGGTTATCCTTTGGGCCACTCTATGAGCAAGGTTATTCACGAGCAGCTTTTTGCGCTGTCCTCTGTGAACGGAACATATGAGATGATAGAGGTAGCTCCCGAAAACCTAAAGGAAACCTTCAGTAAAAAATTAACTTCTCTCAGAGGTTTTAATGTTACTATTCCGCACAAGATAGATATTATCCCTATGCTGGACGAGCTGTCAGATAGGGCAGAGCTTTTCGGAGCGGTCAATACCGTGGATGTCAGAGAGGATAAGATTGTCGGACATAACACGGATTGCATAGGTTTTTTGAGAGCACTTGAGTCAGCAGACATTACACTGGGCGGCAATGTGCTTTTGTGCGGCAGCGGCGGTGTTGCCCGTATGATAGCATTTGAGACAATTTTGGCAGGTGCTCAGCTTACTGTGGCAGTCAGAGAGTCTGATATCCCTGCCGCAGAGGAAATAAAAAAAGAAATAGAGCAAAAAACCGGAAAGACTTGCACCGTTATGCTTTTGGCAGATGTGAGTGACTCCTACGATTTGATAGTCAACGGAACCCCTGTGGGTATGTATCCTCATATGGATGCTTGCCCTCTCCCTAAAGAGATTATCCAAAAAGCCGGTGCTGTGTTTGATGTAATATACAACCCGTTAGAAACAAAGTTTGTCAAATATGCAAAAGAGGCAGGTCTAAAGTATTCGGGCGGATTGTCTATGCTCGTTTGGCAGGCTGCTGTTGCAGAGGAGATTTGGAATGATGTTAAGTTTTCTGTAGATGATATAAAAAAGGTTACAGAAATAACAGGCAGGGAGTTGACAAACAATGGCTAACATAGTACTGTGCGGATTTATGGGCAGCGGAAAAACTGTTGTGGGCAAGGAGCTTGCGAAAATAATGGGTTGCAAGTTCGCTGATACAGACGAGATGATTGAGGCAGAGCAGGGGGTTGCCATAAAGGCGATTTTTGCCACTCACGGCGAGGACTATTTCCGTGACCTTGAGCACGAAATGTGCAAAAAGGTGGCAGGAATGAAGAATTGTGTGATTTCTACCGGCGGAGGAGCTATGACCTACCGGCGCAATGTGGATGCAATTAAGCAGGACGGAGCAAAGGTGGTATTTTTGGATGCCTCCTTTGATGTTATCTGTGACAGAATCGGTGACAGTAACAATCGCCCTCTGTTTAAGGACAGAAAAAAAGCAAAAGAATTGTACGACGAAAGAAAGAGCAAATACCGGGCTGCAGCCGATTATATTATCGACGGAAATATGAGTGCACGCAAGACGGCACTGGAAATTGCGGATATTTTCAAATAGTTACAAAAATTACGGTTTTATATTTTATGTTGAAATATTTGTATCGTTGTGCTATAATGTCACATATTTGAGGTCAGTGCATATATTTTTTGTACAATAAAAACGAGGTGTCAAATGAATGAGCACTAATTCAGCCCAAAAATCTGTTAAGCATGACGTAAAAATGTTTAAGAAATATAGAAATTTGCTGGGTGAGCTTACGAGAAAGAATATCAAATTAAAGTATCGTAACTCATGGCTCGGTATTTTTTGGTCTTTTTTACAGCCGCTGCTTAATATGATAGTTCTTTCTGTAGTATTTACAGGATTGTTCGGTAGGAGTAACAAGCACGTTATTTGTTATCCGGTATTCTTGTTTGCAGGTCGTCTTGTATATGATTTCTTCAGTACCGCCACAAAGCAGGCGATGACCTCATTCAGACGAAATGCCGCCATCATCAAAAAGGTATATGTGCCTAAGTATATGTACCCGCTTTCGTCCATCTTTTCCACATTTGTTACATTTGCGATATCACTGCTGTGTTACATTTGTGTTTGGATATTCTTTAAGGCGACGGGTATAAGCAACGGTTCGGATCTGCACATAACATGGAATGTGTTTGCTTTCTTTATTCCTATGATTCAGGTTCTCCTGTTCTCAACCGGTATCGGTCTTATCCTTTCGGTACTTGAGGTTTATTTCAGAGATATTGAGTACATTTGGGATGTATTTGTTAGACTTACATTTTATCTTGTACCTATTCTTTATCCTCTCCAGAGAATTAAGAACAGTCACCATTTGGTTATGCTCGTTAAGATAAATCCGTTGTATTCGATAGTAACGCTGTTCAGAAATGCAGTGCTTTACGGTAAACCTATTGACCTAAAATTGTTTATTTACGGTACGGCTTGTTCCTTGATTGTGCTGATTATCGGCATACTTGTATTCAACTGGAAGAGCGACGATATTGTATTTCATCTGTAAAAATAAAAGTCCGATGATTATTCATCGGGCTTTTTTATCGCTGGTTTTCTTCCTCGTATTCTTTAGAATATTCGGTGTTTTGGGTGGACGGTATGGGTACACCCATCTCTGTCTTTTCATCAGGCTGAACAGTGGGATTAGCCACGCTTTCACAATACCTGTTGGTTAAATCAGGGGACAGATTGTACTTTTTTTGATATTTTTTGGGCATACTGCTCTCTCCTTTCGGCGATAGTAGTATGCCCCTTTTTCTCACTTATCTTTTCTCTTAAAAGAATTTTTTTCGATGTATATAGGTCGGTTCTTAACTTGCTGATAAATTTTTGCGATGTATTCGCCTATTATGCCTACGGTAAAGAGCAGCACACCGCTGAAGAAGGTTATCAGTATTACTATTTGGGTAAAACCGTCTACAGTTATGTTTGATGTCAGTTTTCGTATTATTGTCACTATCAGGTATATGATAGACAGCAGGGTGGAAATCGAGCCTATCACTGTGGCGATTTTGAGAGGTGCTACCGAGAATGCAAGTATTCCGTTCAGACCGTATTTTATCAGTTTAGACAGACTCCACTTTGTTTCGCCGGAGTTGCGTTCCTCTGCAGTGTATTCGATATATTTTACATTGAATCCTATCCAGCTGAATATTCCCTTCGAAAATCTGTGGTATTCGCCTAAAGACAGCACTGCATCCTTGAATTTGGAGGAGAACAGTCTGAAATCACTTGCACCGTTTTTCATTTCGGTTTCGGTCATTTTGTTCATAATGCGGTAGAATGTGGATTTTGCCGCACTCATAGCCTTGCTTTCTCTGCGCTCATTTTGGTAGGCGCATACGCAGTCGCAGTCGCTGTCACTTGTGATAATGTCGTACATTTCTGCTGCTACCGACGGATGCTGTTGCAGGTCGGCGTCTATGACGCATATATAGTTGCCGTCTGCATTTTTCAGTCCGGCGAATATAGCGGACTCCTTGCCAAAATTGCGTGAAAAATTGATAATGCTGATGTTATTTTCGGTTTTTGTATCAAAAAGTTCCTTCAGTACCTGTCCGGTGTTATCGTTACTGCCGTCGTTTACGAATACATACTCGTAGGTTATGCCTCTGTGACTGAATTGCTTTTCTGCTTCTTCAAAGAATTTTTTTACATTTCCTTCTTCGTTGTAGCAGGGGATTACTAATGATAAATCCATTCTTTCCTCGCCTTATTCCTCGCTGTTTTTGTTGTAGATTATTTTCAGCCCATCTATGATTAAGTTTTCATCCGTAATCATTTTGTGCTTGCATATCTTCGCTATGCTTTTGCCTAATCCGCCGGTTACTACTACTGTAGCTTCTTCGCCCAGCTCCTCTTGGAATCTGTCAACAAACCCGTCAAGCATTGCGGCAGTGCCTACTACGCATCCGCTTTTCATACTTTCTATGGAGTTAGTACCGATTACCTTTTTAGGTGCAGTTATGTCGATTTGGGGCAGCAGTGCTGTGCCCGATGACAGCGCATTGATGGAGGTTTTTACTCCGGTGGTTATTATTCCGCCTAAGAAATTTCCGTTTTTATCTATTACAGAGCCTGTGGTGGCTGTGCCTAAGTCAAATATGATGATAGGACACGGATATTTTGCTTTTGCCGCTACGGCACCTACAACCAAATCTGCACCGAGCTGTGCCGGGTCGTCAATTTTTATGCTGAGTCCGGTCTTTATTCCGGGACCTACCACAAGTGCGTCTACTCCGCAGACTAATTTTATCGCTTTTTTCAGCGTGCCGATAAGTGCCGGTACTACGCTGGAAATTATCGCTCCGTCTAAATTTGTGGCACCGTGTATGTTCAAAAAGCTGTACAGCTTCATTGCATACTCCTCGTCGGTTTCGTATATATTGGTGGACAGTCTTCCGCTGGTTACCAAATCATCTCCGTCGAGAACACCTAATACTATATTAGTGTTTCCTACATCTACTGCAAGAATCATATTATCACCGCCTGTTTTGTATTTTATCATATTTGACTGATAATGTAAATTATTTTGTTTGACTTTGGCTTTGGTTCATTATATAATATCTTGTGTTATTTGTTGATTTTACAAAATTGAATGTGTTTCCGTAGCTCAGCCGGATAGAGCGACCGCCTCCTAAGCGGTAGGTCGGGTGTTCGAATCACCTCGGGAACGCCACAATGCAGGTGTGACTGTACGCCTGCATTTTTATTTTTGCTTTTTTTGAACATTTTGTAGAATATTAGTTTCCGATATGATATAATTTTTTCATCGGAGTGAGAAATATGTTAGGTAAGAAAATTTGTGTTTCCGTAAAAATGATTATCGTAGCGGCGTTGCTTTGCTTTTTTACTATGCCTTTTTCTGCGTTTGCTTACAATGCCGATTATATGTCTCCTGAAAAGTGGAACAGTAAAAATGTCGTGTCTGCCGATTTTGTAAAAAAAGGTGCGGCAGGCGAAATGAGCGGAACATATAAATATTTTTTGGACAATGACGACAGCTGTTTTTATATCTGTCTCAATGTTGATAAGAGTGACAGCGAGATTGTGCCCGAAAATATAAAAATCGGCTTCAACATAACCGACGGAGCAGAATTGTACTCTTTTGCTGCAGACCAAAACGGAATGTGCGACAGTGACGAGGGTACTGCTGAGGTGTTTTCGGTACAGTCGGATTTTTTGACATATTCCAATTTGCACGGCGGAAGATACATATGTGCCGTCAGTATTCCTAAAGGTGAGGACAGCTACAATTTTGTTGTGAGTCTGTGGAATAACGGCAGACGCTATATTATTGATGAAAAAATTACAGTAAAGAGAATATCAACTAATACGAAAAAGTCGGAACGCACCCAAAAATCAAAGGTCTCAAAATCTGCCAAATCCACTACGGAACGAAGCACAAAGTTTTACGCCAAGCCTACGAGCAATAACAACTCCGGCAAAAGAGCATCCGGCAATAAGGCCGTAAAAACCCGTCCTTCCGGAAGAAAATATACAGGCAAAACCGCATTCCGTGCCGGCAAAACGAGTACCGCTGCGACTGCAAATTCTCAGGTGTACGATTACTCGTCGGGCAAAGAAAAAATGACGAACGGATCTGTTGCATTTTTGGTGCTCGGTATAGTGATTGCCGTGGCAGGAGTCGGATTTATTGTATTTGCCACAGTGAAAAATCTGAAAAATAAGTCTGCCGAAGAAAACAACAAAAAAGATAATAACGAAGAAGAATTTAAGGACGACGGCGATTTTGACTTTTGATGTTGTTAGTACTATAATATTCGTGTAAATTCGGTTACGGAGATTTTTATTATGCAGAAAAAACAAAAGAGTTATGCACTGTCCTATCCTAAAATAGTTGCGATAGGTTTTGCATTTCTTATCCTTGCAGGCTCACTGTTGCTTATGCTGCCTATCAGCTCAAAGCATAGCGGAGTTACCTATATAGATGCGCTGTTCACTGCTACCTCGGCTACTTGTATCACAGGTCTTGTACCTTTTGATACTTATACAAATTGGAGCGTGTTCGGTCAGATAGTGATTATTTGCCTTATCCAGATAGGCGGCTTAGGTTTTATTACCGCTTTGGGATTTTTGAATAATCTTTTGTTCAAAGGAAAAATCGGGCTGAAGCAAAAAATGCTCCTAAAGGAGAGCGTCGGCTCTTTTGATTTGGAAAATGTAAAAGCATTGACTAAGGATGTGATTGTGTTCACTGCCTCCTGCGAGCTTGCAGGTGCGGCGATTTTGGCAATTCGGTTTGTGTCGTTGGCAGGTGTAAGGCGTGGAATATATATGGCATTGTTCACATCTGTGTCTGCTTTTTGTAACGCCGGCTTTGACTTGATGGGGATGGTGTCTCCTTCCTCGTCATTGACTACGGTCAACGATGACCCTGTGGTACTGCTTACAGTGTCGGCATTGATTGTTTTCGGTGGTTTGGGCTTTTTGGTGTGGCAGGATGTGCGTAAACGCAGATTTAAGTTTAAGACTTTTTCTGCCAATACTAAACTTGTTATTGTTACTACTGTTGTTTTGATTTTCGGCGGCGCTGTGCTGTTCGGTATCTTTGAGCACAATTATACATTCAAAAATATGCCTTGGTGGCAGCAGGTGATTAACGCTCTGTTTTGCAGTATCACTCCCCGTACGGCAGGTTTTAACAGCGTTGACATAGGCAGCATGTCGCCTTTGTCGAGAGTTTTGACTGATATGCTTATGTTCATAGGCGGCTCCGGTGGCTCTACTGCCGGCGGCGTAAAGGTTACTACCGTGGCTGTTTTGGTGCTGTGTACAGTATCTAATACTATCGGTTCGGGCGAAACCGTGGCATTCGGCAAAAGGGTGGACGACAGCGTGCTGAAGCGTGCACTGACTATCGTTGTTATGAACTTTGTCGAGATTGTTGTGGGCACATTTATTATCTGCTCGGTGCAGAACTTTTCTGTAGGTGATGCATTGTTTGAATGTGCATCGGCTATGGGTACTGTAGGTATAACCGTAGGTATCACGCCGGAGCTGAATACAGTCAGCAGTGTGGTTATTATTTTGCTGATGTATGTGGGCAGACTCACTACATTGATTTTTGCGCTGTCATTTGTGACACCTCGCCCTAAGGTTACCACGCAAAAACCAAAAGGCAATTTTGTTGTAGGCTAAAGGAGGAAAATATGAATACTATACTAATTATCGGTGCGGGAAAATTCGGTACACATCTTGCTATTGATCTTTGTGAAATGGGCAACGAGGTTATGCTCGTAGACAAGAGCGAACGCAAAATTGATGAAATTGCACACGAGGTCACAACTTCGGAAATCGGCGACTATACAGTCAAAAGCAATCTTGTTTCTTTGGGCGTGGAGGACTACGATTTTGTATTCGTCTGCGTCGGCGATTTTAAGGACAGCCTTGTTATTGTGGATTACCTCAAGGAATTGGGTGCAAAATTTATTATTGCAAAAGCATCTTCCGAAATTCACGAAAAGTTTTTGCTGAAGAACGGCGCCGACCGTGTGGTCTATCCCGAGCGTGATGTGGCATACAATCAAGCCGTTGAATTTTCTAACAATCATGTCTACGATTTCATTAAACTGGACGACGATACAGGTATATATGAGATTGAGGTGCCGGATAAGTGGTGCGGCAAAAGCCTCGAAACGCTCGATGTTCGCCGTATTCATAATGTGTCCGTCTTGGCGAAAAAGGTGGGCAACAGCGTAACTGCCATTCAGTCACCCGACTATGTGTTCAACAAAACAGAGCATATTATAGTTATGGGTACTGTCGAAAATGTGCGAAAACTGACAAAATAAAAAAATCCCCGTACACCTTGTTGTACGGGGATTTTTGCACCTTTTGGTTATTTTATTTTTTCTCTTGCGTCTTTGATTTGCGCCTCAACACTGCTTATGCTCGGTCCGCCTACTACCAGTCTGTCTGCCACGCATTTTTCGAGATTGATGGCGGTGTACACCTCATCATCGAATAGGTCGCAGACTTTTTTGTATTCTTCTATCGGCAGAGTTTCGAGAGTTAAGCTCTTGTCTATGCACAGCGCCACAAGCTCGCCTGTAGCCTTGTATGCGTCACGGAAGGGGAGTCCCTTGCCTACCAAATAGTCGGCACAGTCCGTTGCGTTAATAAAGCCTTTAGCCGCTGCTGAACGCATATTGTCTTTCAGTACGGTCATTGTGTCTATCATAGGAGTAAAGGCGTTCAGGCACATTTTTACTGTGTCTACTGCGTCGAATATGGCTTCTTTGTCCTCTTGCATATCTTTGTTGTATGCCAAAGCGATGCCTTTCATAACCGTCAGCAGAGTGGTCAGGTCACCGAAAACTCTGCCGCTCTTGCCTCTGACAAGCTCTGCTATGTCGGGGTTTTTCTTTTGCGGCATAATTGATGAGCCGGTGGAGAATGCGTCGTCCAACTCAACAAACTTAAATTCCCAGCTGCACCACATAATTATTTCTTCGCTGAAACGGGAAAGATGTACCATAATCATCGACAGTGCAGACGCAAGCTCTATGCAAAAGTCACGGTCGGATACGCCGTCGAGGGAGTTTGCACTTACGGAGTCAAAGCCTAACAGCTCGGCTACCATATTTCTGTCCAGCGGATATGTTGTGCCTGCCAGTGCACCGGAGCCCAGCGGCAGTACATTCATTCTGCGCTTTACATCGCCGAGTCTGTCTAAATCACGGAGCAGCATAGCCGTGTATGCCATAAGATGATGGCCAAAGGTGATAGGCTGTGCTCTCTGTAGGTGCGTGTAACCCGGCATAATTGTGGTCTTGTTTTCTTCTGCCTTGTTGCACAGTACAGCGATGAGTGCCTTCAGCTTTTCGCTGATTTCATCTATCTCCTCTTTCAGTACCATACGGATGTCAAGCGCTACCTGGTCGTTGCGGGAGCGTGCCGTGTGCAGTCTCTTGCCTGTCTGTCCGAGTCTTGCGGTCAGCTCACCCTCAACAAAGGTGTGTATATCCTCTGCTTCCATATCTATAGACAGCTTTCCGCTGTTGATGTCGTCCAAAATTTCGCTGAGCCCTGCTACTATCTTTTCACTTTCGCTCTTGTCGATTATTCCTGTTGCACCCAGCATTGTTGCGTGAGCGATTGAGCCTTTGATGTCCTCTGCGTACATTCTGCTGTCAAATTTGATAGAGGAGTTAAAGTCGTTAGTTTCTTTCGCAAGCTCTTTTTTGAACCTGCCTTTCCATAGTTGTGCCATATAGTACCTCGTATAATCAACCCTTCGGCTTTGTGTGGCGGATTGATTGTATTTTATTAACAATTAGGGCGAACAAAATCTGTCCGCCCTTAGATTTGTCTTTTATATTTTACTTGTTGTCTCTCTGAGAGTCAAGGATTGCTTTTACTTTTGTTGACAGACCAAAGAGATTGATGAAGCCTGTTGCGTCAGCTTGATTGTATGCGCCGCCGTCATCGCTGAAGGATGCCACATTCTCATCATACAGAGTGTATGGAGAAGTTACGCCTGCGTTCATAACATTGCCCTTGTAGAGCTTGAGCTTAACATCACCGGTTACAGTCTCCTGTGTCTTGTCTACAAATGCAGCAAGTGCTTCACGGAGCGGTGAGAACCAAAGTCCGTTATATACAAGCTCGCCGTACTTTTCTGCTACGAGCTTTTTGTAGTGTGAGGTGTCACGGTCGAGAGTAATCATCTCAAGCAGCTCATGTGCTTTGTAGAGGATTGTTCCGCCGGGAGTCTCATATACGCCACGGCTCTTCATGCCTACCAGACGATTTTCTACTATGTCCAGGAGACCGATGCCGTTTTTGCCGCCGAGCTCATTTAACTTTTCTACGAGTGCGAGAGGGCTCATTTCTACTCCGTCGATTGCTGTAGGCTCACCCTTTTCAAAATGAATGGTGATGTATGTAGGCTCGTCCGGAGCTTTTTCCGGTGCTACGCCAAGCTCAAGGAAACCGTCCTTGAGATACTGTGGCTCATTAGCCGGATCCTCAAGGTCGAGACCCTCGTGGCTGAGGTGCCATACATTCTTGTCCTTTGAGTAGTTTGTCTCTCTGTTTATTTTGAGAGGAATGTTGTGTGCCTCTGCATATTCGATTTCTTCCTCACGAGACTTGATGTCCCACTCACGCCATGGTGCGATAATCTCCATATCGGGAGCAAGTGCTTTCAGCGCAAGCTCAAATCTAACCTGGTCGTTGCCCTTGCCGGTGCAGCCGTGGCATATTGCGTCTGCGTGCTCTTTTTTAGCTATGTCAGCCAGACCTTTTGCGATGCAAGGACGAGCGTGGCTTGTGCCCAAGAGGTATTCTTCATACTCTGCTCCTGCCTTTACGCAAGGGAAGATGTAGTCTTTTACATACTCCTCTTTGAGATCGAGTACATAGAGCTTTGATGCGCCGGTAGCGATTGCCTTTTCTTCCAGACCGTCCAGCTCTGTGCCCTGTCCCACGTCACCGCTGACTGCTACTACTTCGCAGTTGTTGTAGTTTTCTTTCAGCCACGGAATGATGATAGATGTGTCCAGACCGCCGCTGTATGCCAGTACAACTTTTTTGATGTCTTTTTTATTCATAACGATTATCTCCTTCGTGTTGTTTGTTTTGTTATGAGTACATTATATCATTATGTTTTCATATTTCAACCCCTTTTGCTAAATTTTGCATAAAAATACAAATAAAAACTGCATAAACTCATAATATATGTGCATAATTACGGCTAAATATACATTATACAGAATAAATATACATTTTTGCACCGAAAAATTATGTAATTATTATCGCCGAGCTGTCATAATATTTTGTAGACAGCGGTGCTTTTTTCGCCCATGCGCCTATATATAATAGGTATAGAGCAATGAGTGAATAAAAATTTTTGCACTGCCCCACAACATTGTTAAAGAAATAACGGTCACTATTTGTCGTATTACAGCATAAGAGTAGTGTAAACAAATCTTGTAAATAATTTGTAAACAATTTTTTCGTTAATATTCATAAATTCTCTTGCAATCTCTTGCATTATGTGATATTATGACTTTGTACATTAAAAGGGGTAACTATACCCATTTTCGGTGGAACGAGGCATTTTTAGCCGTTTCGCCGACGCATTCGGGGGCTTTTGTCGCCCGTTGGTCAGATGTGAAAAAAGAATATGGCTCGGTTATCTCCGACTTATGGATACAAATCTTTTAGGGAGGAATTCATAAATGGCAAATAAGAGAACGAAGAGATTTATCTCTGTACTTCTTGCAGCAGTGATGGTTGTCTCTTCATTACCCTTTACCGTCTTTTCGGCTTTCGCAGCAGACATTGACGCCTCTGACCCGATTATTACTAAGGCAGAGACCGCTATGCATACCTATGAGACTAAGATGGACGGTACTATCTACAAGAACATGGCATCCGCTTATGATGCTTATGTAAAGCTGCAAGAATATGTTGATATCTACAAGTATACCGGCACCGACAAGGGCATTTCCGCTCAGGTGACCGCTCTTACTACAGCTACCAACCAACTTACTGAAGAAAATAAGTTTGTCTCCTACACAGGCGACAAGTATGCAAGAGTTTCTAAGGACAGTGGTTCAAACACTGAAGAAAACTACAGAACTTTGAATAAAAACTTGCTCTATGCTCCGGATGTTACTACTTCTCCTACTTATGCAAGCACAGGCAAGGTTGTAATGAAGTCGAAAGGGACCGGCAGTTGCTACTACTACGGCTATATTTTCACCTCAAGAGGAGCAGTTATGCTCTATGATGGTGTCACAGCTCCGCAGACCATCATTTCCGCAACATACGAGAACAACTCAACCGGTGTATGGCAAACTAATACTACAGAGCTTTCCTGCTCTATCGTACAGAGCACTAATAACGGTATGTCTCTCGACGCCGCATGGAAAGGCCGTGCTGCATCCGCATCTAACAAAGACGGCTATGCGGACTTTATGTGGGCTTACTTTGTAGGTAATAAAAATACACTTTCTACAGATGACACTAATACATCTAACGGTTACCACCAGTCTGGCGCATTAAACGGTACTTACACCTCTGCATTTAAGTTCACCGACAAGATGGGCGACGACGAGTACACAAGATACTGTGCTCCGTCCTTTAAGTTTAGAGGCGGTCTTGATGAACCACCTAATACAAAAAACATCACAGAGGGTGTAGCAACTGCAAGTGACGGTTCGGGTGTTTATGTAGTAAACTACGCAACACTTCTTAGTGCTATTGACGGCACAAAGAATCTTATTGCTCATCCGGAGAACTACACTCAGGGCGGACTTAAGGCTCTCCTCACTGCTATCGATGCCGGCACATCATTCAATCCTAACGATTATGATTATGCTACAAACACATCAGGCACAGTTACTACAGTAGGTAACGACATTAAGGCTAAGAAAGAGGCTATCGCTTCTGCTCAGGCTTCTGCTACTACAGACTCTACTAACTATGCTACTTTGGGTGCAGCTCTTCTTGATGCACAGGCTACCTACAAGCGTGGCAACGACGATAATTCTTACACATCTGATTCTTGGGCAGCCTTTAAGGGAGCTTACGAAGCAGCTAATAATACTATCGCTAATCTCGATACAACAGGCTACACAGACGCAAACGCAGCTCTCACTCAAGCTAATGCACTTACATCAGCAAAGAGCGGTCTCGTTACTCAAGGCAAGGTTAATACAGCCGACCTTGAAATTTCCATCAGTAACGCCCTTGTAGCTATCAACAACAAGGACTACTTTACAGCAGAGTCATGGGTATCGGCTAATCTCGAATCTCTCGTACAGGCAGCACAGGTTGCAGTATGGGGTTCTGTAGATAACTACGGCGTAGACGCTGAAAAGATTGGCGACAACGCAGAGAATGTAGCTATCGTTAAGTCACACGCTACAGCTATCAATGAGGCAGTGGCAAAGCTGGTTATCTCACCTAACTCTGAGTATTCAGTAGCAGGCGTATCTCTTACTGATGCTATCAACAATGCTCAGACTTATATCGATAACGGCAAGGACTACGCTAACATTGCTACTCTCGTTACAGCAGTAACCGATGCTAACACATATATCAGCACAGAAATTCCTGTAGCTATCGATGCATCTGTATCCGGCACCGTATCTGCAAAGGTTAATAAGTATATTGAGGTTATCCTCTCTATCACGAGAGCTATTAAGAACCTCCGTGCATCTTTCTCTAAGATGAAGGACGGTACTGTAGTAAACGAAGGTTCGGACACAACAACCACTTTGCTCCATACCCACAGTAACTCAGCAGGTGCTTGGGGCTTCTGGTGGAAGCGTAAGTCTGACACAACCATCATTCGTACTCAGTTTGAGGCATCTACCTATGACCTTCCGGACGGTACATTCGAGTGGTTCAGCACAGACAAGAGTTCTGCTTACAACTTCGACGCTATACTTGACTCTGTATCATTCCTTGCTACAGAAACAACTGCTAATCCGGAGATTCATGTTGCTAACGGTAACGATAACGATGCCGCACTTACAGAGGCAGACTTAAAGAAATATCCTGCTATTACCTCTATCAAAAACGGCGGTATTTCCTTTACTCTTACCAGCGTTAAGCTGATGACAAAGGGCAGCACAGTAAATAATATCGCAAGAGATAAAGAAGGCAATGTAACTACAGATATTAACACTGAGCTTCTTCCTTATATCAACGAGGCTAAGGGTGTTATCCCTGCAGCAGGTCTTATCGTAAGAAAGGGTACAAACGTTTACAATGTAAAGACGACTGCCGCTATCGACACAGATCAGCCTAAGAGAGTAAACGCTACTACCGTACCTAAGATTTGGGGTATGGATACAAGCCAGGCAAACACTTATATGAGCGTTCTGTATTGCTGGAAGTATCAGCCATTCCTTCAGTATCTCGGCTACGGCTATCAGTGTGAGCCTTATACTCAAAAGATCAACATCGTTGACTTTGCTACTCTTATGAAGCTCATCACAGACTGTGAGAACACCGACACTTATGTTCAGTCAAAGTACACCACAGATTCTTGGAAGGCATTTACCGATGCAATCGGTGCCGCTAAGAATGAAATGACTTATGACGGCAAGTCCGCTGAGCAGATTCGTGCAGAAGGTGAAACAAGATATACAAATCTTTGGAATGCTAAGGAAGCACTCACAGAGGCAGCTAACAACGATTCTCTTAAGGCAGCTATCACAGCTACTCAAGACACTTATAAGAACTCCGAGGCTGACTGCGACCCAACTACATGGGCAGCTTTCTCCTCAGCATACCAGGCAGCTTATGCAGCATATGCTGATCAGTACTCAGACCTTAACGTTCGTAATGTAGCAAAGGCAGACCAGGATAAGATTGATGCTCTTGCAACCGCACTTAATAATGCTTATGCAGCTCTTAAGTTCTATGCAGACTTCACTCCTGTAGTCAATGCAGCTACTACACTCGTACAGAGCCTTCAAGATAAGGTTTATACAGCAGCTTCTCTTAAGGAAGTAAAAGAAAGGCTCGCAGGTATGACTTATCTTAATGTTGCTGAGAGTGACAGACACAACTACTATAAGAGCGCAACAGCAGCCGATGACTCACAGGCAGCTATCAACGCTGAGGCAGAAGAGATTGCAGCTATCACAGCTACAAGGGGTGAGTTCGACGCATCTGCTCTCCTTGCACAAGAGGACGCTATCAAGTCACAGTACGATGATCCCGATGCATGGACCGGTCTTAATGAGGCTCTTGCAGCTATCGAGAACGATTGGTTCGAGGATGTAACTCTCTACCAAAACTACAAGGTAAAGGGTATCAAGTACACTTCTCAGGAAGAAATTGATGCTGCTGTTACTAAGATCAGAACAGATACAATCAAGACTCACACATACACAGTTACTCTCGACGGTGATACAGTAGGCACATTTAAATATGGCGAACAGATTAATGTAAACTCTCTCAGCGGAAAAGAAGTAAACTGGTACTATGCTTACAAGTCCGAGACAGCAAGCAACGATAAGAAGTATCTTGCTACAGACAAGACTCTCACATTTATCGTAAAGGGTGACACAACACTCACCACATCAGCTATTAAGGACTCTAACACAAATAATGTTAAGATTACTTTCAGAAATAACCTTAACGGCCAGGTTTACGGCGTAGACTACACTGCACAGGGCAGCACCTATGCTCTCGACGAATCTACCGCTCCTAAGTATCCTAACTTCAAGTTCGCAGGTTGGACAGATGCAAAAGGCAAAGCTATCACATCCCTTGCTGACATTCAGGGTGCAACAACAGTTTATGCTAACTATGAGTACTCATCCGAGACTCATTATGAGGTTAACCTCTTTGCTCTTATCAGAACAAAGGCAAATGACTACATTAAGATCAGCGGTCTTAACTACAACGACGAGATCAGCTTCCTCGAAGATAATCTCGTAGGTACAACAAAGGTTGCTTCAAACGATGTTGTAATCGCTGTAGACACAACATCCAAGGATGTTAAGTGCGAGTACAGAGCTAACAGCAAAGTAGGTACTGCAGAGCTTGTAGACGGCAAGATTACAATTCCGGCTGCCAGCAGAGCTAAGTCTAACGGAACCGATACTCAGAATAATCTGAACAACATTATCGGTTACGTAGGTCTCCGTGGCGATGACACAGCAGGACTGTATGACTACTATATGCAGCACGCAGGACCAAACATGAACCTTCGTCTCGGATTTGGTGAATATGACGAATCCGGCACTCTTAGGAAGGACGAGAATGGCAACAATATGTTCAAACAGAATGTTGTTGAAGTTGTTTCCTATGGTGCTGACTACACATTCCGTGTTCATAAGAATGAGTACCTTACACCATTCACAAACTATCAGATGACTAATGCTACAGCAGGTTCAGGCTTCAACAGCGGTATCATCAGCGACTGGGGCACTGTTCACACATCAGCTCATGTTTACGGCAAGGCAGATTTGGTTAAGGGTGCTGACAAGTTCTCTATGATCAGCTCCTATGCAATTCCTGCAGGCTGCACAGCAGTTGAGTCAGGTGTACTCTTTGCCGCTACAACAGACGGTACTACTCCTACAGCAGACCTCAGATTTGACAATGTAGGTACTGATGGTGTTGCTCGTCTGAAGTCATCTAAGCATACACAGGGCAATCAGTTTGTAATTTCTATTAACACAACCGGACTTACCACCGGCACAACTGTTAATGTTCGTTACGCTCCTTATATCATCTACAAGGATGCCGACGGAAATTCACATACAATGTTGCTCGAAGAGCCGATTGATACTTCTATCACAATCTAACGGAGGACAATAATGAAAAAGAGTTATTTTCAGCCGGAGATTGAAGTAAAAAAGTATTCAGTTCCGACAGGCCGTTTCATCACTACTTCGGAACCCGAAGTAAACACAAAGAACGACCTTAACAACGACGATAACTACAATTATTTCGGCAAAAAGTAAAATACAAAGTACGCTCCCTTTTGGGAGCGTATTTTTTTGTATTAGAGCAGGAGCGTACTTCGGTTGACCGATTCTGTTTTATATTTCATATTTATTAAAACTTTCTTACAATCTCACTATCTATTTGACTTATTATAATTTATATATTATTATAATAGTGATATTTTGCGTTCAGCATAGAATTTGGAAGTATAGAGATATGAATGTACTTATTTGCGGCCTTGGTTTAATAGGCGCCAGCCTTGCCAAAACATTAAAAAAGAATACCGACAATGTTGTGCTCGGTTGGAACCGTACCCCGTCTGTAACCGAAAAAGCACTCCGTGACGGCGCTATCGACCGAACGGGAGACATAGATGAGCTTATCGCAGAGGCAGACATTACTATAGTCAACTTTTATCCCGAAGCGATTGTGCCATTTATCTTGGAACACAAGGACAGTTTCAAAAAAGATTCGATAGTCACAGATTCCTGTGGTATCAAAACAAAAATTTGCCGTGAGATAGAAAAAGAAGATTTAGATTTCTATTTTATCGGTGCACACCCAATGGCAGGCAGAGAGGTAGGCGGCTATGACAACAGCCTCGATACTCTGTTTGACAAAGCAAGTTTCATTTGCACACCGTTCAACAACACCCCACGCAACAAGGTAGACGCACTCGTCGGTTTGGCAGAAAATATGGGCTTTGCACGGACTGTTGTTACCACTCCCGAGCATCACGATGAGATGATAGCATTCACCTCACAGATTGCTCATGTGCTGGCTTGTTCTTATGTACTGTCACCTTTGGCACCCAGCCACGCAGGATATTCTGCCGGCTCCTATCGAGATGTCAGCCGTGTAGCCCGAATAAATGCGGATATGTGGGCTGACCTTTTCGTTGACAACAAGGACGCCTTGGTACGAGAGATAGACGATTTGGTGTCTAATCTGATGCAGTTTAAGTACAATATCGTGAATGACGACAAGGAAGCTCTAAAGGATTTGATGAACAGAGCGAACAGAATTAAGGAAGAAATCGGCTAATGAAAAAATTAAGAGTGAATGTAGGCGCAGGATACGATATATTTATCGAAAAAGGATTGCTTTCTTCCTGCGGCGAGTATATAAAGAATGTTACTAACGCAAAAAAGGTCTGTGTTATCAGCGACACAAATATTTTTCCGATATACGGCGACAAGGTTTGTCAGTCTATAGAGGAGCAGGGCTTTGAAGTGCTGACCTATGTTTTTGAGGCGGGAGAGGCATCAAAGACCACATCTACAGTAATATCTATGGTAGAGTTTTTGGCACAAAACGAGCTTACGAGAGGCGACATCGTGGTAGCCTTGGGCGGCGGTGTATGCGGCGATATGGCAGGCTTTGCGGCAGCCATATACCTGAGAGGTATAGATTTTGTTCAGATACCCACATCATTGCTTGCGCAGGTAGATTCATCAGTAGGCGGCAAAACAGCAGTAGATTTGCCTCAGGGCAAAAATCTGTGCGGCTCGTTCCACCAACCTGTGTTGGTTATCATAGACCCCGATACTCTCGACACCCTCACGCCGCACTTCTTTTCTGACGGTATGGCAGAGGCAATCAAAACCGGCTGTATTAAGAGTGCTCCTCTCTTTGACAGAATAGAAAAAGAGGACGCAAAGGATTTTATCGAGGATATGATTTTTGACTGCGTATCCATCAAAGCCGGCGTGGTAGAGCGAGATGAAAAAGAGCATGGCGAGAGAGCATTGCTCAATTTCGGCCACACGGCAGGACATTCTATCGAAAAACTGCACAACTTCAGCACAATATCTCACGGCGAGGCTGTGGGAATCGGTATGGTAATGATTACCGCCGCAGGTGAGGCTAACGGCATTACAGCTGCCGGAACATCGGACAGAATTGCCGCTGTGCTGAAAAAATACGGTCTGCTCACTAAGGACGAAAACAGCCTTTCGGATATTATCGAAAACATGAATGCAGACAAAAAGCGCACCTCCGACTCAATCAATTTTACACTGTTACATTCTATCGGAGACAGCTTTAATCAAAAGATAAAATACGAGGAGATACCGAAGTTTTTCGGTCTAAAATAATATGAGTTCAGTATTACTGAAAAACTCAATACTCGGCGGAGACATTACCGTTCCGCCGTCAAAATCAGTGTCACACAGAGCACTTATATGCTCTTTTTTGGCAAACGCAGGCGTTGTAGAGCCGATTATCGACTCAAACGATATGAGAGCCACCCAACAGGTTATTTCAGCCATAAGAGAGGGTAGGGAGGTTCTCGACTGTATAGAGTCGGGCTCTACAATGCGATTTATGATTCCCGTTGCGGCGGCTTTGGGGCTGAACGTTACTTTTGTGGGACAAGGCAGTCTCTTGTCACGCACGCTGGGTGCGTATTTGGATTTACTGCCACAGCACGGAGTCAGCGTGGAGAGCAACGGATATCTGCCTATTAAGTTATCCGGCAGATTGCAAAGCGGCACATTTGAGATAGCAGGTGATGTCAGCTCGCAGTACATTACAGGCTTGCTTATGGCGTTGCCTCTTTTGGACGGCGACAGCAAAATAGTGTTGACTACCAGATTACAGTCTAAGCCGTACGTTGACATTACGCTGAAGGTTTTGTCCGATTTCGGCATAGAGGTGAAGGAGACCGATTACGGCTACTTTGTGGCAGGCGGTCAAAAATACAAGCCGAGGGATTACCGTGTGGAGTCCGACTGGTCACAGGCGGCGTTTTTCTTGGCGGCAGGAGTCTTGGGCGGTGAGCTTATGCTCCACGGATTAGACCCTAATTCTGCACAGGGCGACAAAGAGATTGTGACTGTACTGAAACAGTTTGGCGGTGATATAGAGTGCCGTAACGGAGTATATGCAGCCAAAAAGTCAGCATTGCACGGAATAGATATAGATGCAGAAAATATACCCGACTTAGTACCGATTTTGGCAGTTGTGGCGGCATATGCCGACGGTGATACCACCATTTTCGGCGCTGAGCGACTGAGATATAAGGAATCAGACAGAATAGAGAGCGTGTGCTCCAATCTCGTGCGTATGGGCGTAGAGGTTGAACAACGCCCCGACGGAATGGTTATCCACGGCGGAAAGCGACTCAAGGGCGGCGAGCTTGTGGGTTTCAACGACCACAGAATACTGATGGCATTCTCTGTAGCGGCATTGTTTGCTGACGGTGATACAACTATCACCGATGCAGAGAGTATAAACAAGTCGTATCCAGACTTTTTTGATGACTACAACAATTTGGGAGGAAAAGCAAGTGTCCTCAACGATAGGTAATAATATTAGATTGTCCGTGTTCGGCGAAAGTCACGGAGAGGCAATCGGTTGTGTAATAGACGGTTTGCCTGCAGGTGCAAGGATAGATATGGAGTCGGTTCGTCTCGATATGGCTCGCAGAGCACCGGGAAAGGACAGAACAGCTACTCCTCGATTAGAAAAGGATGAACCTCATATTCTTTCGGGTATGCTGGACGATGTTACTACAGGCGCACCGCTTGCTATGATTATCGAGAATACTAATACTCGCTCAGGGGATTACGGAAATCTGTTGACCGTGCCTCGTCCGAGCCACAGCGACTATCCAGCTTATGTTAAATACGGCGGCAACAATGACATCAGAGGCGGCGGACATTTCAGCGGCAGGCTGACCGCTCCGTTGGTTTTTGCCGGCGGAATAGCGAAGCAAATACTGAAAGAAAAGGGCATTTTTGTAGGTGCTCACATAAAGCAAATCGGCAGAGTTCATGACGACTCCTTTGATTATAACAATGTTACAAAAGAGCAGATTGACTCTCTCACTCATTCATCATTTTCTTTGCTTAATCCAAAAAAAGAGGAAGAAATGAGAGCAGAGGTAGAGCGTTACCGAATGGAGCAGAACAGTGTGGGCGGTATGATAGAATGTGCCGCAATAGGACTTCCGGTAGGAGTCGGCGGAAATATGTTTGATACCGTAGAAAGCAGATTGTCACATATTTTGTTCGGCATACCGGCAGTCAAGGGCGTTCAGTTTGGCTTGGGCTTTGATTTTGCTTCTGCCAATGCAGGCGATGTGAATGATGAATATTGTATAAAGGACGGAAAGGTTGCTCTTATGTCCAACAATAACGGCGGCGTTCTCGGCGGTATGACCGACGGTGCTCCGGTGGTTCTTTCGGTTGCAATCAAACCTACTCCGTCTATTTCAAAGGAGCAGCACAGCGTTAATTTGACTACCATGCAGGACGAGCTGCTGACCATAAAAGGCCGACACGATCCTTGTATCGTACCTCGTGCGGTGCCTGTTGTGGAGGCTGCGGTAGCCTTTGGACTTTTGGATATAATGATATAAGAGGATAATAACGATAAATGGATTTATTAGAATTAAGAAAACAAATTGACGACATTGACGAGCAGCTTATTCCTCTTTTGTTGAAGCGAATGGAGGTATCAAAAGGTGTAGCCGCTTATAAGGTGGAGCATAATATACCTGTGCTCAACGCTCAGCGTGAGCAGGAAATACTCGACGATGTGGCAGAAAAATGCGGCGAGCAGGGTGACGCCATGAAAACGGTGTTTTCTGCTATTATGGATACTTCTCGTGCTCTGCAGCATAAGATTATCGGCGGAGGACAAGAGCTTAGGAGCAGTATAGAAAATGCTGTCCGCCACAAAAAGCTCACTGCAGACGGCAAGGCTATCGCCTGCCAGGGTGTAGACGGAGCGTACAGCGGCAAGGCGGCTAACGCACTGTTTCCGGACTCACCTATTTCATTCTACAAGCAATTTGAAGATGTTTTTGAGGCAGTTAATCAGAACAAGGCACTGTTTGGTATAATCCCTGTAGAAAATTCTACAGCCGGCTCTGTACACGAGTCCTACGATTTGATTATGAAATACAGATTTTATGTTGTAGGTGCCTATGACTTGAAGATTGATCACTGCCTTTGTGCAAAAGCGGATACAAAATACGAGGATATAGAGGATGTATATTCTCACCCTCAGGCTCTCGCACAGTGTAATATATTCCTAAAGAACTTCGATTTTACCGGAATCAACTTTACTAATACTGCTGCTGCCGCAAAATATGTCGCTTCCAGTGATAAAAATAATATTGCGGCTATTTGCTCGGAGAGCGCAGCCAAAAAATACGGCCTCAAAATTTTGAAAAGAGGAATACAAAATGTGTCTAATAACACCACTCGCTTCATAGTTATTTCTAAGGAGCTTGTTATTGACGACGATGCGGATAAGATTTCGCTTATCTTTTCTGCTCCGCACAGAACCGGCTCACTGTATCGTGTACTCGGCAGATTTTCTATGGCAGGACTTAACCTCACTAAGCTTGAGTCCCGACCGGTAGCAAACGGCAAATTCGACTATTACTTCTATGTTGATATTATGGGCTCCGTCAACGACGAGTCCACTCTGGATTTGTTGTGTGCTCTCAGTGACGAGCTGCCCGAATTTACTTTTTTGGGCAACTATTATGAATCTAATTGATTTTGGGGTGTGTAAATGAAAAGCACTAAGCGACACCAAACAAATTTAATATCTTGCATTATTGTTATGGTAACTGCTGCAGTGCTTGTGTTTTTGGGTATCGTACTGTACTATCATAAGGTACTTGAGGTCAGATTTGATACCATAATCGCTTGGTTTACGAGGATAGACAATGCAGTGGCACGGCTGGATTCGCCGATAGAAATAATACTGTGCATTTTTGCGCTGTATATAGCAAAATGTCAGCTGCCTATACCGCTCAGCTTTTTGTGCGTTGTTTCAGGTATGGTCTTTCCGCTGCCGCAGGCGATAATTCTTAATGTTGTATTTATGTTTTTCTTTTTCAGTGTGAAGTATGTTGAGGGTACATTTCTCGGCGGCGGCTGGGCAGGTATGATACTCAACATAAAGAAAATCAGGTTCATCAGAGATTGGATTCATTTTAAGGGCAACGGAAACCCGTATGTCCTCGCCGTTACGAGATTGATACCTGTTATTCCTGTCGGAATGGTGTCCAAGTATTACGGCTCAATGCACTATGATTTCATTTATTATTCTCTTTTGAGCCTACTGGGTTTTGCTCCACGACTTTATATTTATACAAAGTTGGGTGCCGCATGGACCAACCCGTTTTCTGTCACATTCATAACCTTGCTTATGATTATTGTGGGATTTACGGGTGTTACGAGCTTGATTTTTAATATCTTTTATGGTATTCGCTCGGCTCAAATGACAAAGACCTTACTCATTTACAGCGAAAAAGAAAAATACAGAATAGTATTATAAAAGGGGAAAAATATGAAAGTTAAAGAAATGATAAACGCCATAAGCAATGGCGATTTTGACAAAAAACTCAAGGCAGTTTATGTTACCGACTCTGCTGTGGAGCTCCAAAAGCCACGCTATGTTGAAACGCTTAACACCTTTGGAGAACTTTTCGGTTGGGACAGAGATGTAAGTATTATGTCTGCTCCCGGCAGAACAGAGGTGTGCGGAAATCATACTGACCACAACAATGGCAAGGTGCTTGCTGCATCAATAAATCTCGATGCCATTGCAGTCGTTTCAAAAAATGACGACAACATTATCAGAGTAAAATCTAAGGGCCACAGAATGAATGTGGTAGACCTCAACGATCTCGTGCCGGACGAAAAGAAGTTTGGCGACTCAACTGCTCTCGTTCAGGGAGTTGCAGCCGGTATAAAAGATTTGGGATTTGTTGTAAGCGGTTTTGACGCTTGCACTACCTCGGATGTTATGGGAGGCTCAGGCCTTTCGTCTTCGGCAGCCTTTGAGGTACTTTTGGGCTCGGTCCTTTCATATCTCTTTAATGACGGAAAAATCAGCCCCGTTGATATTGCTAAGGTTGCACAGTACAGCGAGAATGTCTTTTTTGGAAAGCCTTGTGGTCTTTTGGACCAAATGGCATCCTCTGTGGGAACATTTGTTACCATTGATTTTAAGTCCACAAAAGAGCCTGTAATCAAAAAAATCGGTTATGATTTTTCAAAATCCGGTCATTCTCTTTGCATCGTAGACACAGGCGGAAACCACTCGGACCTTACTGATGACTATGCAGCAGTAAGAGAGGAGATGGAGTCGGTTGCTAAAGCTATGGGCAAGTCTGTACTGAGAGAAACTACATATGAGAAATTTTTGGAAAGACTGCCGGAGCTTACAACTAAAGTAAATGACAGAGCACTTCTCCGTGCCTTCCATTTTTATAACGAAAACAAGAGAGTAGAAAAGGCTGTAACTGCTCTTGAAAACAACGATTTTGAGCAGTTTAAGCAGGTTATTATTGATTCCGGTCATTCATCATTTATGCTCAATCAAAATGTATATACACCAAAAAATCCTACCGAGCAAAAGTTGTCTCTTGCTCTCGCTATGAGCAGAGAATTGTTGGACGGAAAAGGAGCTTGGAGAGTACACGGAGGCGGATTTGCCGGCACTATTCAAGCATTCGTGCCTAATGATTTGTTGGATGAATACAAAGAAAAGATGGAAAAGGTATTTGGTGAAGGCAGCTGTCATGTGCTTATAATCAGACCTGTCGGCGGAACTCAAGTTATTTGAACATAAAAAAGAGGAGTTATTATGAAATATGTTTTTATTATCAACCCGATTTCGGGCAATGATGACAAAGCGAAAATTTTTTCAAGAATAAAATCTACTTTTCGTTTGTTGGATGACGATATGATATTGGAGGTCACTCACGCTCAGGGAGATGCACAAAGAATTTCGGAGGAGTACAGCAAAAAGTACGGCTCCGACTGTGTTATCGTTTGCTGTGGCGGTGACGGTACTGTGCATGAGGTGGCTAACGGATTGTGCGGCACGGATACTCCGGTTATGATTCTTCCGCTGGGTACGGGCAACGACTTCGCAAAAAAGCTCTATGGCACAAAAAAGATAAATGTAGAGAATGTTATCAAGGCTTTCGGATTTTATAACGGAAAGTTGAAGTACGATGTGAAGCCTATTGATTTGATAGATTATAACGGCGAAAAATGTGTAAATGTTATGTCTTACGGCTTAGACACCTTAGTAGAGACAATCGGCAGAAAAATTGCCGGCAAAGTGCCATTTTTGGGACATCAGGCATATAACATTGCTGTCGTTCCTGTTTTTGCTAAGCCCCTCCACTATACAATCAGTTATGAACTGAACTGTGTAGACCTCAATACAGGAGAGGATTACATACTTGCTTGTGATAATAAAGACTATGCTCTTATGGCTATATGCAACGCCAGCTATTACGGCGGCGGATTTTGTCCTGCTCCTGACTCAAAGCTGGACGACGGGTTAGTGGATCTTGCTATGTTTGACGGAATGTCACTTGTTAAGGCGGCACCGCTTATCGGCAAATATTCTAAGGGCGAGGCTAATCAGGAAACCTGCTCGCTCTGCACCAATGCGTATGTGAAATCAGGCAGAATTTGGATGAGTGACGGCTCAGCTCTCTTAGGTAATTGTGACGGCGAAAACTTTGATTACAGCGAAGTTAATTTTAAGGTCTTGCCTAAATCATTAAAAATGTGTTTCATAAAAGATTGATAAAATAAAGCGGCGAACATTATACTTAGCGTATAGTGCTCGCCGCTTTTTTATTTTTCAAATGCAGGGTACATTCGCCTGTACATTGAGTTAATGTGGATGAAATAATCTCGGTCGATATTGTCGATAGTTTCTGTTGTGGTTCTGAATCGCCAATTCTTCTCTGCTACACCGGGCATATTCATTCTTGCGTCGGAGCCGAAACCGCACATATCCTGCAGAGATATTATTGCAAGGTTAGATGCACTTTGCCATACAGCTTCGATTATTGAACGGCAGGACTGTGAATAGCAGCCGCCCTCACCCCAATTATCGCCTTTGAAATGACAGTAATCGAGAGCGAATTTTCTCTCATCCTCAGAGGCTTCCCACAGCCAGCCGAGCAGAGTGTTGTTGTCGTGTGTACCCACATAGTTTATGCTGTTTTTTTCTGCGTTATGCGGCAGGTGAGATGAGTCTGAGTTGGGGTCAAATCCAAACTGAATTACCTTCATTCCCGGAAAATGTGTGTCCTCCAAAAGTCTGACTACATCTTCGCCGAAAACGCCTAAATCTTCGGCTATTATAGGCACATCATTGCCGAATTTTTCAAACACGGTGCCGAACAAATCCATACCGGGACCGTCCACCCATTCGCCTACCTTGGCAGTGTCGCTGTCAGCAGGGATTTCCCAATATGACGCAAAGGCTCTGAAGTGGTCTATTCTTACTGTATCATAGGTTTTCAGTGACTGTTCAAGGCGCATAAGCCACCAGCCGTAGCCGTCTTTTTTCATAGACTTCCAATCATAAATAGGATTGCCCCAAAGCTGTCCGTCCTCGCTGAAATAATCCGGCGGAACACCGGCTACTTTTTCTGTTTTCAGCGTTTTTTCGTCAATTAAGAACATCGGCAGATTGCTCCATACATCCACGCTGTCCATAGCTACATATATGGGCATATCGCCTATTATCGCTATGCCCTTTTGGTTGGCATATTTTTTTATTTCGTTCCATTGCTTGTAGAATATGTACTGTACGAATTTCCAAAATGCCGCTTTTTCCTCGTAGGAATATATGTTCTCGATACAGCGATAGTAGTGAGCGTGCTCATCGCTCCATTCCCACCATGGCTTTTCATTCTCGATTTCTTTTATTGCCATATACAGTGAGTAATCAGTCAGCCAAGGATTATTCAGTTCAAATTCTTTTATTTCTTTTGCTAAGTTTTCGTCAATACCCAAAAATGCTTTTTTAAGCAACTTGAGTCGGTGCTCTTTTGCAAATTCAAATTGCGCCGTGTATGGTGTGCCGTCGAATATGTTGTCGCTCACATCGTCATCGGTCACGAGCCCCATATCTTTGAGCTGTTTAGGGTCTATGAACATATAGTTTCCGGCGAAAGCCGACGGCGAGCAGTAGGGCGAGCCTGAGTCGTCCGTAGGACACAGCGGCAGAACCTGCCAATATGTGAACCCCATCTCTGCAATCCTGTCTGCAAAATGCTTTGCATTTTCATCAAAGACACCTATTCCGTATGGTGACGGCAAAGAACTGATGTGCAGCAGTACACCTGCTCCTCTCTTTTTCAGCATATTTATCTCCCTTGTGTTTTTTCAAAAATGATACCACTATATGCAAAAAAAATCAACCGCCCGTCTTGTCCGGAAAAAATACACAAATTAACACTAAATTATTTAATATATTTATAATATTTAATATTGAATATAGTTTTTTTATTTGGTATAATTGTAAAGAATGATTACCCGAGCTTGATTCCGAGCGGAATTGCGGTTTAGATTTACTCAGGAGGTGCGCCTATGGCTGTTAATATCAAAAGAATTACGCCCCAAGAATTGGACAGGCAGCGTGAATTTGCAAAAAAGACAGAGGCGTTACTGAATGAAAGATATGATTTTCAGCCTTTGGCTTGTGTGGTTACCTATGGCTGCCAGCAGAATGTAGCCGACAGTGAGCACATAAAGGGTATGTTGTCCGATATGGGATACGGCTTTACCGATGACAGAATGAAGGCTAAGCTCGTTATTTTTAACACCTGCGCCGTGCGTGAACACGCCGAGGACAGAGTGTTCGGCAATGTCGGTGCGCTAAAAAAATATAAGCTCCAAAATCCCGATGTCATTATCGCACTTTGCGGTTGTATGATGCAACAAAAGCACATTGCCGAAAAGATTAAGGAGTCATTCCCGTTTGTAGATTTGGTGTTCGGCACTCATGTTGTGCACAAGGTGCCGGAGCTGGTTTACACAGCGCTTACCCGCCGAAAAAGAGTTTTTGAACTTCCTGATGTTGACGGCGTTATTGCCGAGGGTATTCCGGTAAAGAGAGACAGCGAAAAGAAAGCATGGATACCCATAATGTATGGCTGCAACAATTTTTGTTCATACTGTGTTGTACCATATGTTCGTGGCAGAGAGCGCAGCAGGCAGGCAGAAGATGTTATAGCTGAGTTCAAGACTTTGGTAGATGAGGGCTACAAAGAGATTACTCTCTTAGGTCAAAATGTAAACTCTTACGGAAAAGATTTAGAGCCTAAGGTAACATTTTCGCAGCTGCTCAGGATGCTGAACGACTTGCCCGGCGATTTTAGAATCAGATTTATGACCAGTCACCCTAAGGATTGCACAAAGGAACTTTTGGAGACTATGGCCGAATGCGATAAGGTTGCCACTCATCTCCATCTACCGTTCCAGAGCGGAAACAATCGAGTGCTTAAGGCTATGAACAGGAGCTACACCAGAGAGCATTATCTCGAGTTGATAAATTATGCAAAGGAACTTATGGGTGATGAGCTGTCCATTACCAGCGATATTATCGTAGGTTTCCCCGGAGAGACATACGAGGAGTTTTTGGACACTGTATCGTTAGTAAAAGAAATCGGAGCAACCAGCTTGTTTACATTCATTTATTCGCCGAGAGTAGGTACTCCGGCGGCAAAGATGGACGATCCGGTGCCGTACGAAGAAAAATCCAAGTGGCTCAGAGAACTGCTCGCTGTGCAAGAAGAAATTTCGGCTCAGCAGATGGCACTCCATAAGGGTAAGACATTCAAGTGCTTTGTGTTTGGCAAAGGCAAAACAGGTGATAATTATCTTGCCGCAAGAACAGATGGCAATTTGATTATAGAATTTGAAGGTGACGAGGGGCTCATCGGCACATTTCAAAAAATAAAAGTAACCGAGCCGCTCACCTATGTTATGAAAGGTGAAATAGAAAGGAATTAGTATGAGTTTAGAATCAGCACTTAGAGAACTGGGCAAGGAAATCCAGGCAGACGAAAGATTTGCAGCTCTCCAAGCAGCCGCTAAAGCAAATGACGGAGATGAGGCTCTTCAGCAGCAGATGCAGGAGATGCAGCTTCTCTCACTTAAATATCAGCAGGAAGCAGGCAAGGGCGAAGAAGCATCACAGGACAGAATCACAGAGCTTCAGACTCAGTATCAGGACCTCTATAACAAGATTATGGAAGGTGAAAATATGAAGAATTACTCTGCCGCTGCTGCAGAGATGGAGCAGATGGCTCAGTATATCAGCGGTATGATCGGACTTTTCTTTGACGGTCAGGATCCTGCTACCTGCGAGCTCCCACAGGAAGCTTGCACTCACGATTGCAGCACCTGCGGAGGTTGTCACTGATTTTTATTGTTTGGGAAGGCAGCATATGTCTTCCCAAATTTGCCCGAGAGAATGTATTTAACTGATGAAAGAGAGTGAGAATAATGGCTAAAAAAGGCGAACTGTCACCGATGATGAAACAGTATTTTGAAATAAAAAAAGAATATCCCGGCGTGCTGTTGTTCTTTCGCTTAGGTGATTTTTATGAGATGTTTTTTGACGATGCAAAAGTAGCGTCGGAGGAACTGGACTTAGTCCTGACAGGCAGAGATTGCGGTCAGGAGGAGAGAGCGCCCATGTGCGGCGTACCGTTCCACAGTGCCGACAGCTATATAGCCAAGCTTGTGTCAAGAGGCTACAAGGTGGCTATCTGTGAGCAGTTGGAAGATCCTGCCACAGCAAAGGGCATAGTCAAGAGAGATGTCATAAGAGTCATCACACCGGGTACAGTTATCGAAAACGGTATTCTCGACGACGGTACAAACAATTATCTCTGTGCCGTGTGTCGTATCGCCAACGAGAGCGGCGTGTGCTTTGCAGATGTGTCTACGGGCGAGTTTCATATTACCGCAGTGGGCAGCGACGATACAGAAGAAAAAATTATCAATCAGCTTTCCACATATGCACCAAAGGAGATTTTGCTTAATCCTGCCGCCTCCGCATTTGACAAGGTAGTCAGATTTGCTACAGAGAGGCTCGATGTAAAAACCGAAACACTTGATGACGGAGATTTCGACTTCAATCGATCCACAGATTTGATTTTGCAAACAATGAAAAAGGAAGAAATATCTTCCTTAGGTTTAGGTCACAGCAAAGCCGCTGTTTGTGCCTTGGGTGCAGTAATAGCGTATTTGCAGACTAACCGAAAGACAAAACACCTGGAGACTCCCGGTGAGGTGGATTATTACGACGACGGAGAGTATATGGCGCTCGACATCAGTGCCAGAAGAAATCTTGAACTCACTCGCTCAATGATGACGGGAGACAAAAAGCACTCTCTTTTGTGGATAATGGACAAAACAAAAACCGCTATGGGCAAGCGTATGCTCCGCTCGTGGATAGAGAGACCGCTGTTGAGCATTGCACAGATAACCAAGAGACAAAATGCTGTTGGCGCTTTGGTAGATGACAGTATGACTCGTGACGAGGTTAGGGATGCTCTTGGCGGAATAAATGATATTGAACGACTGATGAGTAGAGTGGCTTACGGCACAGCCAATGCTAAGGAGCTGCGTTCGCTTTCCTCCACTATCGGACACCTGCCTGTCATTAAGGGTGCAATCGCAGAGGAAAAAACCTTTATGCTTAAGGCGATATACAGCGACATTGACCTGTTAGATGATGTAAAAGATCTTATCGATAGTGCTATAGTAGAAAATCCGCCGTTGTCCGTCCGTGAGGGCAAGATGATTAAAGCCGGATTTAATGAAGAAATAGATGAGCTTAATGCCATAATAAATGACGGCGCTTCAGTTATTACCACTATCGAAAACAGAGAAAAAGAAAAGACAGGCATACCAAAGCTGAGAGTTTCGTACAATAAGGTCTTTGGTTACTTTATAGAGGTCACAAATGCCTACAAGGATATGGTTCCCGATACTTATATTCGCAAGCAGACACTGACTAACTGTGAGCGATATATCACGCAGGAGCTTAAGGATATTGAGAGCAAGGTTATCGGAGCTAAGGACAGAGTTGTGGCCATGGAATATGAAGTTTTCAATTCTGTGCGTCAGCGTATCGCCGATGAGGTTGAGCGTATTCAGCGTACTGCCAGAGCACTTGCTACCCTCGATTCGCTCGCATCTCTCGCTCAGGTTGCTTTTACAAACAATTACTGCTGTCCGCAGATTACAGATGACGGCGTGATAGAAATAAAGGACGGCAGACACCCTGTTGTTGAGTCGCTTCTCGACGGCGGTCCGTTTGTTCCTAATGATACATATTTGGATAAAGGAAAAAATAAATGTGACATTATTACCGGTCCTAATATGGCAGGTAAGTCCACATATATGCGACAGACTGCACTGATTACACTTCTTGCACAGATAGGCTCGTTTGTGCCCGCAAGCAGCGCTAAGATTTCTGTAGTAGATGCCATATTCACCAGAGTAGGCGCATCTGACGATTTGGCTACAGGTCAGTCTACCTTTATGGTAGAGATGAATGAAGTCTCCACCATACTTAAGAATGCTACCTCCGATTCACTGATTATCTTAGATGAGATAGGACGAGGTACATCTACCTTTGACGGAATGAGTATTGCCCGTGCCGTGCTGGAATATGTAGTGAAAAAAATAGGTGCAAAGACACTGTTTGCTACTCACTATCACGAGCTGACCGCTATGGAGGGACTTCTTGACGGCATCAATAACTACTCTATCGCAGTAAAGAAGCGTGGCGATGATATTACATTCCTCCGCCGTATTGTTCACGGCGGCGCAGATCAGAGCTTCGGTATAGAGGTAGCAAAGCTGGCAGGGATACCAAATGCAGTCATTAAGCGAGCAAAGGTTATCCTAAAGGATTTGGAAGCCAACAAGATAGATATTGAATTTAAAGCCGAGGATGCGGTTGAGGAAGAACCTGACGACAGCGAAATTCAATATAATTTCAAAACTCAGTCCTCGGACGAAATGCTGGAGCTGCTAAAGGCGATAGACATAAACACTCTTACGCCTATCGAGGCTATGCAGACTCTCTACGATTTGAAGAAAAAAGCAGAAGAATTATCATAATTAACGAAAGGAAGTGACACAATGCCCGTAATAAATGTTTTGCCCAAGTCGGTGTATCAGCTCATTGCAGCAGGCGAGGTAGTAGAACGCCCATCATCTGTAGTAAAAGAGATGATTGAAAATTCGGTGGATGCCGGAGCAAAAAATATTACCGTCGAGATAAAACACGGCGGCTCTACATATATCCGCATTACCGACGACGGCTGCGGTATCGCTAAGGACCAAATAAAAAAGGTGTTTGTGTCACACGCCACAAGTAAAATAAAAATCAGCGACGACCTAAATTCCATAGGCACTCTCGGTTTTAGAGGTGAGGCTATGGCATCTATCGCCGCAGTGTCGAGAGTTGAACTCCTTACAAAGACGAGAGACGAAAATCTCGGCACAAGATACGAGATTGCAGGGGGAGAAGAAGTAGATTTTTCAGATGCCGGTTGTCCTGACGGAACTACATTTGTAGTTCGTGACATATTCTACAACACGCCTGCGAGAATGAAATTCCTAAAGAAAGATGTCACTGAGGGCAATGCAGTGTCCGGAATAGTGGACCGTATGGCTATCAGCCATCCCGATATTGCATTTAGGTTTATTCGTGACGGCAAGCAGACTCTTGTCACCTCCGGCAACGGCGACTTAAAGAGCGTTGTGTACTCGGTGTTTGGCAGAGATTTTGCAACCTCTCTTGTTGATGTGGACTATAGGATTAACAACATGCATCTGAGCGGTGTTGTTACAAAGCCGTCGGCAGGGCGAAAGAGCAGAGCGATGCAATTCTTTTTCATCAACTCTCGTTTGGTTAAGTCTAACACGGTTATGGCGGCATTGGAGCAGGCATATCGCAATTCTATTATGGTAGGTCACTTCCCCGGCGGAGTGCTCAATATTGAATGTGATCCGTCTTTTGTGGATGTGAATGTACATCCGGCTAAGACAGAGGTCAGATTTGCTAACGAAAAGCAGATTTTTGAATTAGTATATTATGGGGTCAAGAATGCTATTGCTACAGGCGATACGCCCAAAGAGGCACATATCACACCACAAAAGCCTATGCAAACCACTGTCAGCGGCAAGCTCGATTTTGTTACACGAGACAGCGAAAAGCCACAGCAAATGGAGTTCAAGCAGAAGGTCAATCCCGACATCTTTTGGCAGGTTGCAGCACCGGCATCGGAATATAAGATTAAACCCGATAATGAGAAAAAAGCAGAAGAATCGGAGTCAACGATATTTCCTGTTCAAAAATCGGTTGAGCCTGAAAAACCAAAAGCAGATTTTGCCTCGGCAGAGACAAAATTTATTAAAAGAGAAGACGAGCCTGTTACCTCAAAGAATGAGTACAGCACAAAAGCAGAGGAAAAGTCTGTTATTCTGCCTGATTTTAGGGTAGTCGGTCAGGCATTTAAGACTTATATAATCGTGGAGATAGACAATGACTTGTACTTTGTGGACAAGCACGCAGCCCACGAGCGAATGAATTATGAAAGACTGAAGGACAGCGAGATTAACTCTCAGCTCCTTTTGGAGCCGGTAGCGGTCAGATTGTCACCGGAGGAATATAATGCCGTTTGCGACAATCTGGATTTGTATGCAAAGTGTGGATTTGCAATAGAAGATTTTGGCTCCGATACTGTTATAGTAAGAGAGTGCCCGTCTATATTGAACGGCGAAAACATAAAAGACTTGATTTGTGAGACAGCCCAAAAGCTGTTGGACGGAAAGACGGATATTACTCCGGAGCAGATGGACTGGATTTTTCATTCCACAGCCTGCCGTGCCGCAGTAAAAGCGGGCGACACAACTACCCCTGCCGAGCAGGAGCTGTTTATAAAAAAACTGCTGTCTATGCCTAACATAAGATATTGCCCCCACGGCAGACCGGTTATGATAAAAATGTCCAAGTATGAGATAGAAAAGCAGTTCGGCAGGATACAGTAGATTATGAAAAAGACAAAGATAATTTGTGTTGTCGGTCCTACTGCCTCAGGCAAAACCGCACTTGGAGTAGAAATAGCAAAGGCTGTAGGCGGCGAGATAATTTCTGCCGACTCAATGCAGGTGTACAGAGATATGCCTATTGCTACTGCGGTTGCTACTGCCGATGAACAGCAGGGGATACCTCACCACCTGACAGAATTTTTGGACAGCACTCAGCAGTTTTCGGTGGCAGACTTTGTGTTTAGGGCTAAAGCACTTATCACGGATATCTCCCACAGAGGCAATGTTCCGATTATTGTAGGCGGAACAGGTTTGTTTGTGGACAGTCTCGTGAAAAATATAGAGTTTTCGGAGGTTGGTGCTGACACCGCTCTCAGAGAAGAACTCAACAAAATGTCCTGCGATGAGCTGTACAAAAGACTGTGCAAGGCAGACATAAAGGCGGCTCAGAACATTCACCCCAACAATAAAAAGAGAGTTATACGAGCCATAGAACTGGCTGAAGGCGGCACCACAAAGACGGAACAAAATAATAATTCCACCGTCAAGCCGTCACCGTATGACGCTTTATATATAGGCATTACATATGCCGACAGACAAAATTTATATGACAGAATAAATACCCGTGTGGACTCAATGCTCAACAACGGATTGGCGGAGGAGGCGGAGCGTATGCGCCGTAACACCTCATCCACCTCTAAACAGGCCATAGGTCACAAGGAGCTTTATCCATACTTCGACGGCAAAATTTCCTTAGACGATGCTGTCGAAAACCTAAAGCGAGAAACTCGCAGATATGCTAAGCGCCAGCTAACTTGGTTCAGACGCAATGACAGTATCACTTGGCTGTGTGCCGACGAAATGTCACGCAGTGAGTTGAATGAAAAAGCGATTACTCTTGCAAAGAATTTTTTGAAATAACAGAAAGGAGTACAGTATGAAAAAATTGCGAAAAGACAATGTAGCCATAATTATTGCATTGGTTCTTGTACTGATTTATGTATCGTACGAGGTTTATTCCGTAACTCATATTGACCTCGTTACCCAGACTGCTGTTACCTCCACTGTGTACGAAAAGATTGATGCAGACGCTCTCGTGGTGAGACAGGAGCAGGTTGTGCCCAATGCCTCCGACGGTGTTACGGTCGCATCCGATGACAGCGGCGCTAAAATAAAAAAAGGCGGCAAGGTCGGCTATGTGTTTTCTTCTCAGGACGAGGCATCAAATTATTTAAAATATTTGTCTGCCAAAAAAGAACTCGAGTATTATGAAAACCTACAGTCCCAGACGGTAGGTCAGGCAGCTAATGTTGAGTCACTTAACGAAAATATTGATGAGTGTCTGAATGATTATATTCGCAGCCTACGCACCAATACAGATATTTCTGCTGCCGCTTCGGATCTTAACGGCAACTTGATTAAGCGTCAGCTCATCATTGGCGAGAGCATAAACTTTACTCCCATTATTTCAGAGCTTCAAAGTAAAATCGAGTCATATTCGGTGTCACAGCCCGTCAGAAGCATAAAGACAAATTCGTCCGGCATTTTCAGTACATATACCGACGGATACGAAAGCACATTTGATTATTCTAAGGTGACTGATATGTCGCCGAAGCAGGTTACATCTGCAATCAAAAAGATTAGAAAAACTTCGGATACCGGCAGTACCTCCAAAAATTTGGGCAAGCTCGTTACGGCTTATAATTGGTATATGTTGGCTGTGGTTGACGGTGATTCTGTAAAATCTCTTGCCGACGGACAAACTGTCAGCGTTGCGCTGAAAGAAGATAATTCCACCGTAGATATGAAAATTGTGTCCGGTGCAGAGCTTACTCCCGGTTCAAAGCAGACTGTTCTTGTTCTTGAGAGCGATGATATGAATGATAAGATTGCGGCTTTGCGGAGCAGCGAAATTGAAATTAGGTACAAATCATATACCGGCATAAAAGTACCTACCGAGGCACTTCATGTGTATAAAGGCAAAAAAGGTGTTTACGCACTCATTTCCAGCCAGGTAAAATTCAGAGAGGCAGATGTTATATTCACGGATGATGATTATGTTCTCCTTTCTTATGACTCTGAAAATGAAAAAGGCATACGCCTGTATGATAAAATAATTACTCAAGGAAAGGATCTTGACGATGGAAAAGTTTATACCTGATGAAAAGCGAATACAATCTACTATAGATAACTATAAGCGAATACGCGATGATGTTGCCGAGACTGCCGTCAAGGCAGGCAGAGACCCAAAGGATGTAAGGCTGATGTGTGTAACAAAGACTGTTGAGCCGGAGTATATTAACCCTGTTCTCGACTTGGGTGCAGACCTTATTGGCGAAAACAGAGTTCAGGAATATATCGGCAAAATCGACAGCTTACACCTGGACGGAGTAGAAAAACATATTATCGGCCATCTGCAAACTAATAAGGTAAAATATATAGCCGGCAAGGTGGATATGATAGAATCCGTCGATTCCGTAAAACTCGCTAAGGAAATATCCAAGGAGTCAAAAAAGCACGATGTTACCACCAATGTTTTGGTAGAGGTTAATATCGGCAAGGAGGACTCAAAGAGCGGTATATTTATTGAGAATTTGGAGGAGCTTTTGTGCGAAATATCCGAGCTCGATAATATTAAAGTAAAAGGTCTTATGACAATCCCACCGATATGTGATAATGACACTGAAGTAAGAAAATATTTTGCCTCTATGCACAAATCATTTGTTGACATTAGAGACAAAAGAATAGATAATATAGATATGCAAATCCTTTCCATGGGTATGAGCGCAGACTATGAGTCGGCTATTCTGGAAGGGTCCAATATCGTGAGAGTGGGTTCTGCTATTTTCGGAGCCAGAAAATATTTTTAAGTGAGGTAAGAGAGATGAGTTTATTTGACAAGGTAAAAGAAATTATTGCCGACAATGACGACGATGATTTTGATGAATATTACGACGACAACAAATCTTTTTCTGCCCCATTGGCAAAGCCGGAGAGATCACACTCCGCAGAGCGAATGGAGCGTGCGGAGAGAGAAGAACGCCAGGAGCGTTCTATGCGCCGCCAAAAGAGCGATAAGGTTGTGAACATTCACACCACAGCACAGCTTCAGGTCGTTCTTGTTAAGCCGGAGAGGTATGAGGAGGCAGCAGCCATTGCTGACAATCTTAATGAAAAGAGAACGGTTGTTCTCAATCTTGAGAGCACAAATCGTGATGTGGCACGCAGACTGCTCGACTTTTTGTCAGGTGTTGCTTATGCCAACAACGGCCAAATTAAGCGTGTTGCTAATTCCACCTATATCATTACCCCATACAATGTAGATGTTATGGGCGATTTGATAGATGAATTAGAAAATAACGGTATGTTTATGTAATTGATGATATTAGGAGGATATGATAAATGATAAGTTCAGCAAATTTGAGAAAAACAGAGTTTGCAGTTGTGCCAAACGGCTACAGCATTGACCAGGTAAATGATATAATCAACCAGGCCGCATCTACTATAGAGGCATATGCCAGCGAGAGCGACGACCTCTATCATAAGATGGAAGTGCTTGCCACTAAGATAGAAGAATACAGAGCAGAAGAAAACTCAATCAAATCGGCACTCATTACTGCCGAAAAAATGGCTGATAAGATTAAGAAAGAGTCCGAAGAAAAGGCAGCCGCACTCATATCACAGAGTGAAAAGACAGCAAAGACTACCACAGACGACGCTAATGCTCAGTCCGAAAAGATTATCAGCGAGGCGAGAGCTTATTCTTCTAAGCTCATCAATGATAAGACAAAAGAGGCTCGACAGATAATTCTTGACGCTCAGACAAAAGCTAATGATGCAATAAATTCATCAAAGTCCGTAGCAAAGAATGTTCTTGACCAAGCAAAAGAAATTTCAGAAGATTTGATTACTAAGTCAAAGCAGGAAAAAGAGGCATATGACATTCTTATTGCTACTCTTAAGAAAGACGCCGCAGATTTCATCGGCAGACTGAAGGACCTTTACGGCAAGCAGCTTGACATTCTCGGCAGTGCTAATCTCGACACCTCCGATGAAGAAGCGGACAAAAACAAAAAAGATATAGATTCTGCTCAGTCTGATGTCGATAACCTTATCGGTGAGATTGATGAAATGGAAAAGGCAATTCCCGACGAGGTAGTATTGGATGTTCCTGATATGCCTGAGGAGGAAGCTCCGTCAGAGCCCGCAGCAGAGGAAACACCTGTTGAGGAAAAGAAAGAATCCGAACCTGTTGCAGAAGCTGTTGAAAAGCCGGCTGAAAAGGCAGAGGAACCTGTAAAGGAAAACAAGGAAGATTTTGTTCTTGCCGAAGAAAAAGCACCTTCCGATGACAAAGAGACACCGGACCCTATGGCTGCTGTAGAAGCCTTTTCGCAGAACGAAATTACTCCTGTAGAAGAAGACAAGACCTATGTCCCCGAAATACAAGAGGATGCACAGATGGAACATGAGGAGTCATTGTTCGATACAGACGATGAACAGCCTTTTGAATCATATTTTAATATAAAAAGAGAAGAACACCCGGGTGACCGCACAGAAACAATATCATTAGTTCCGCCTGAGGACGATGACGAAGCTGACGGTGATGAGCCTAAATTCAAGGGCTTCTTCAAAAAGAAAAAGTAACTGACTACATAACATAATCAAGGAGAACAGATTGATGGATTATAATGAAACATTAAATTTACCAAAGACCGACTTTCCTATGAGAGCGTCTCTCCCACAAAGAGAGCCCGAATTTCTCAAGAGTTGGTACGACAACAAACAGTATGAGGCACTTATGGAGCATAATGAGGGAAAACCGTTGTTCGTATTGCATGACGGCCCTCCTTATGCAAACGGTTCTATCCATATCGGTCACGCACTTAACAAGACACTCAAAGACTTTATCGTAAGATATAAGAATATGACCGGCTTTAAATCACCTTATGTTCCCGGCTGGGATACTCACGGTCTGCCAACAGAGCTTGCTGCCAGAAAGAAAGCAGGCATCACAGCAGAAAGCAATATCACCGACTTGGAACTTCGTAAGATTTGTCGTGAAACAGCCTTGAGCTATGTCGACATTCAGAGAGAAGGCTTTAAGAGACTTGGCGTAATCGGTGAATGGGATAACCCATATATCACTCTTAAAAAAGAATTTGAGCAGGAACAAATTAAGGTGTTCGCTGCCATGGCATCAAAGGGTTATATCTACAAGGGACTTAAACCTGTATATTGGTGCTCAGACTGTAATACTGCTTTGGCAGAGGCAGAGATTGAGTACGCAGAAGATCCTTGCCATTCTATCTATGTTAAGTTTAAGGTTACCGACGATATGGGCAAGCTCAGTGCTCTCGGTGCGGATTTGGACAAAACATATTTTGTCATTTGGACAACAACAACCTGGACTTTGCCTGCCAATGTGGCTATTTGTGTCGGACCTAATTATGAGTATTCTTTGCTCAAGGCTAACGGCGAGTATTATGTAATGGCTACAGACCTTGCCGCTACAGCTATGGAGGATGCAGGTATTACCGATTATGAGACTGTCGGAGTTATAAAGGGCAGTGAGCTTGAATATATGAAAACTGCTCATCCTTTCATCGACAGAACTTCACTTGTTATTGTCGGCGACCATGTTACTCTCGAAAGCGGTACCGGCTGTGTACACACTGCTCCCGGTCACGGTGTTGACGACTTTATTGTATGTAAAAAATATCCCGAAATTCCTATTGTCGTTCCTGTTGACGATAAGGGCGTTCTTACAGAAGAAGCAGGTCAGTTTGCAGGCCTCACAACAGAGGAAGCAAACAAGCCTATTGCACAGTACCTTGATGAAATCGGTGCTCTGTTCGCATTAAAGAAGATTAAGCACCAGTATCCTCACTGCTGGAGATGTCATAAACCTGTTATTTTCCGTGCTACGAGTCAGTGGTTCTGCTCAGTAGACGATTTTAAGGACGCTGCCGTTAAGGCTGCCGAGGATGTAAAATGGTATCCTGAATGGGGCAAGGACAGACTTCAGTCCATGGTTATGGAACGTGCAGACTGGTGTATCTCCCGTCAAAGAAAATGGGGCGTACCTATTCCTGTTGTATATTGTAAAGACTGCGGCAAGGAGATTATCGACGAAGGTATTATGAACAAAGTTTCGGATATTTTCGGCGAGGAAGGCTCTGACGCTTGGTTCGCTCACGATGCCGAATATTTCTTGCCTGACGGCTTTAAGTGCCCTCATTGCGGCAAGGCTAACGGCTTTGAAAAAGAAAAAGATATTATGGATGTATGGTTTGACTCAGGTTCTTCTCATGCTGCTGTTTGCCGCAAGAGAGGATACCTCAAGTTCCCTGCAGATGTTTATCTCGAGGGTGCAGACCAGTACAGAGGCTGGTTCCAGTCTTCACTTCTTACCTCTGTTGCAGAGGGTAACGGTGCTCCGTATAAGCAGATTATTACTCACGGCTGGACTGTTGACGGCGAGGGCAGAAAGATGTCCAAGTCTCTCGGAAACGGTGTGGACCCACAGGAAATTGTTGACAAGTACGGTGCCGACATTCTCAGACTTTGGGTAGCAAGCGCAGATTATCATTCCGATATTCGTATCAGCCCCGAAATTCTTAAGCAAATCAGTGATAACTACAGAAAGATCAGAAACACAGCGAGATATTGCCTTGGCAACCTCTATGATTTTGATCCCGATAAGGATATTGTTCCTAACGCAGAGCTTGAAGAACTTGATAAGTACGCTCTTATGAAACTCGACCGTGTTATCGAGACTGCCCGTGCAGGCTATGACGAGTATGAATATCATACCACAGCTCATGCACTTCATAATTTCTGCGTAGTTGATATGAGTAACTTCTACTTTGATGTGCTCAAAAACAGACTCTACACCTCTGCTCCTAATTCTAAGACAAGAAGAGCAGCACAGACCGTTCTATACAAGGTGCTTGACGCTCTTACACTTGTTCTCACTCCTATTCTTGCTTTCACTTGCGATGAGATTTGGAAGGCTATGAAGCACGATTCTTCCAGAGATGCTCGTTCGCCGTTGTTCAATGATATTCCTACATCAGGTTATATTGACATTGACGAGGCGTTTATTGCCAAGTGGGACAGAATCCATGAGATAAGAACAGATGTTCAAAAAGCTCTTGAGCTTGCTCGTAAGGATAAGAAAATCGGTAAGCCGCTTGAGGCTAAGGTTACTCTCTTTGCAGACGGTGAGTTGGCAGAGTTCCTTAACAGTGAGCTTGACGCATTGCCTGAAATCTTTATTACTTCCGCTGTTGAAATTAAGTCCGGCGAAGGTGATGTTAAGGGAGATGTGGACGGACTCTCCGTCAGCATTTCTAAGGCAGAGGGCGAAAAGTGTGAGCGCTGCTGGAAGTTCTCTACTACAGTAGGCTGCAATCACGACCATCCGACTCTTTGTAAAGAATGTGCCGATACAATGGCAGAATTATAATCTAATAAAAGGGCGACAGTTGCCGCCCTTTTTACTCGTTTTTGAGGGAAAGTATGCATACAAAAAAACATATGTCGTGCAGCATTATGATTGTTCTTATTGTTGCATTTGACCAAATTACAAAATATATTTCCGAAAAGTATCTTTCCTCCGGTGAGATAAAAACATTTATCCCCGGTGTGATACAGTTTCGCTATGCTCGCAACACCGGTATGGCATTTTCTATGCTGTCCGGCGGCAGATGGCTGTTTGTAGCTCTGACCGCAGTTGTTTGCGTGGCTGTCCTCGTTTATCTCTACACCAACCGCTGCAAAAATTTGTGGCTGTATTGGTCTCTCGGAGTTATTGTGGCAGGCGGATTAGGTAATTTGATTGACCGTGTCAGATTCGGATATGTGGTAGATTTTATCGAGCCTGTGTTTGTAGACTTTGCCGTATTTAATATTGCCGACTGTGCCGTAACTCTCGGTGCAGCGGTGCTTGTGTGTTATTTGGTGTGGGATATTTTCAAAAGCAGCAGGAGAGAAAAAAATGGCGAATGATTTTTGCTTTTTGGTATCCCAAGAGACTGCCGGAACGAGAGTAGATAAGCTCCTCGCCGACAGTATGGACGGCTTTACTCGCTCGGGTATCCAGCATTTGCTTTCAGAGGGAAATGTTACCTGCGGAGCTAAACCGATTACTAAGAATTATAAATGTAGGGAAGGGGATGAAATAAGAGTTTTTGTCCCCGATGCAAAACCTCTTGATGTTGAGGCTCAGGATATACCTCTCGACATTGTGTACGAGGATGAATATTTGTTGGTGGTGAATAAGCCTAAGGGAATGGTTGTTCACCCTGCTAACGGAAATTATGACGGAACATTGGTTAATGCCCTTATGCATCATTGCGGCGACTCACTGTCGGGTATCAACGGTGTTATCCGCCCCGGAATAGTCCATCGTATCGACAAGGACACTTCCGGTTTGCTTATTGTAGCAAAGACGGATGCCGCCCATATCGGATTGGCAGAGCAGATTAAGGAACATTCTTTTACTCGTGCGTACGAGGCTGTGGTCTATGGGAATATTAAAGACGACGAGGGTACAATATGCCAACCTATAGGCAGAAACCCTAAGGACAGAAAAAAGATGGCTGTGGTTTATACTAACTCTAAACCGGCAACCACTCATTACAAGGTCCTTCAGCGTTTTGGCAATTTCACTCATATCAGGTGTGTCCTTGAGACAGGAAGAACTCACCAAATCAGAGTGCATATGGCATTTATCGGACATCCCATTGCCGGTGATTCCGTGTATGGCCCTAAAAAAGTTATTACCGAGTTGAACGGTCAGTGTCTCCACGCAAAGCAGATAGGCTTTGTCCACCCGATTACTAAGGAGTATATGGAGTTTGAATCCGATTTGCCCGAATACTTTACTAAATTTTTAACCAAACTAAAACACACAACAAATCTATAGGAGAAAATAATGGAAAGAACATTTGAAAATTGGCTCGTAGTGTCCGATATTGACGGAACACTTAATAACAAAATAAGAAAATTACCTAAGAGAAATTACAACGCAATAAAAGAGTTTACCGACAGAGGCGGTAATTTTACACTCGCCTCCGGCAGACTACAGTCCAGTCTTGAGCGAAACTATAATCGTATTACACCTAATCAGCCTGCCGTTGTTCTTAATGGTGCCGGCTTGTATGATTATAATCAGCGTAAAATGCTGTGGCGCAGTACAATCGGCGAAAAGGGCAGAAATTTTGTGAAATACATAGCAACGATATTTGACGATTTATTCAAGAGCGTTGATATAGGTGTGTATTTTGACGACTATGTGTATATAGTGAAAAGCGGCTTGTTGGCTAAGAGTACTATGTATTTTGACAAAGCACCCCACGAGTTTGTTAAGTCTGTTGATGATATTCCCTATGAAGGATGGATGAAGGTTATTTTTTGGTCCAATCCTATTACGCTCGGAAAGCTCAAGGATGTTGTTCGTTCTATGGAAAACCCTGACGCTAACTTTATGTCCTCCTCCGACTTTTCTTTTGAAATGCTCCAAAAGGGTACACACAAAGGCGTAGGTATAATGAAACTCGCCGATATGCTCCATATCGAAAAGAGCCATGTGGCTGCCATCGGTGACTACTACAACGATTGGGATATGCTGAAGACTGTAGGTCTCCCTGCCTGTGCCGGTCAAGCACCTAAGGCTATTCACGATATATGCAAGTTTGAGGCTTGTCACTGCAATCACGGTTGTGTTGCCGATTTGTTAGAGTACATAATGAGCGGCAAAGCAGACGAAGATATAATAAAAAATCAAAATCAGGAGTGATAAAATGCTTGTTTTAGGTGCACATCTTTCCGCCTCAAAAGGTTTTTGTAATATGTTCAAAACCGCTGAGAGCATCGGTGCAAATACCTTTCAGTTCTTTACACGCAATCCTCGTGGAGGAACAGCAAAAGCGATTGATATTGATGATGTAAACAGATTTATGGCTTTGTGCAAGGAGTCCGATTTTGGCACAATACTTGCTCATGCACCCTATACTCTTAATCTCTGCTCAGCAAAGCCGGAGGTCAGACAGTTTGCACTGGATACATTCAAGGATGACATTTCCCGTATGGAGCTGATACCTAATCAGTTGTATAATTTTCATCCCGGTTCCCATGTAGGCCAGGGCACAGAGGTCGGTATTGATTACATTTCCGGCGCATTGAACGAAATACTGTACGAGGATATGACTACCACGGTTTTGCTCGAAACTATGGCCGGCAAAGGTTCTGAAATCGGCAAAACTTTTGACGAGTTGAGAGAGATAATCGACAGGGTAGATTTGGACGAAAAGTTGGGCGTGTGCCTGGATACCTGCCATGTCTACGATGGCGGATATGATATAAAGAATGATTTAGATTCTGTCCTTAACGAGTTCGACAGAATTATAGGATTAGACAGACTGAAAGCGCTCCACCTGAATGATTCAAAAAATCCTTTTGCCTCACACAAGGATCGTCACGAAAAAATCGGCCGTGGATCGCTGGGCACGGATACCTTTGAAAATATAGTGAATCATCCTGTGCTTAAAAATTTGCCTATGTTCCTCGAAACTCCAAATGAATTATCGGGCTATAAGGAAGAAATTTCTTTGCTCCGTAGCTTAGAAAAATAATGTTGCTCCAAAATGTATTGGTATTAAATACATTTTGGAGCATTTTTGTTGTTGACAGAGTATCTATTCTATGTTAAGATTAGTTTGTAAAGTATATTACCGCTAATAGTAAGAAAGGATGCCTCACTTGAACAAAACCGCTAAGATTATTATATCTATTGCAGTTATTGCACTGATTGCTTGTAAGCTGATGAATTTTGACATAGCCGGCCACCTTACAGAATTTTTCAAAACCTCCTCATCATTTTTTAACCATAAAGTAAAAGATTTTGTGGAAGGCTTTACATTGATTGTATTTACCTAAGTACTTTAATTTTATTTTAAATTTGCGTAATGGAATCAAAAAGAAAAAATTATTTGAAATAAGTGAAAGGAAATGATTTTGCGTGAAAAAAGTATTGAGTGTTCTATTATCACTTTTAACTGTAGTTTCAGTATTGTTTTTAGCACCTGTAGACACTTTTGCGGCAAGTCAGCCAAGTCCTAAGGCTGTTGTAACAATAAAAAAGGACAGTATCACAGTAAATCTAAAAAATCTTAAAGGACTGAAATATGATAAATGTACGGTTTATCAAAGAGCTAAAAGCTACACGGGTAAGGTAAAAGCTAAGAAAAGCAGTTTGAAAAAAGGACAAACGAAATATGTTGTTAAGGATTCTAATATAGGTAAATATTATTATACCATTGACTTTGAGTTCTTATTGAAGAATGAGCCGGTTGCATATGCTTCTGCCGATTGTACAAGTGCTAAAGTGTTAATGAAAGGCGTTAAACCTAATAAGAAAAAATCCAAAACAATAAAAATAATAAATGTAAGACCTCATGAAGATAATAAGAAGAAAAAGGTCTATGTCCATTGGACAGAAACGTTGACAGCAAAAGATAAAAAAATCCTTTCTGATTTTGCAAAAAAGCATTTCAAAAAAGGTTGGTCCGATTATGATAAATTGAATTATACTTTTAATTGGATACAAAGAAAAGTAACATACTGTCCGGATAAGAAGTATCCAAAACTTTATAAGTATTCCTATGTTGAGCGAATATTCAAAAAGAAATCCGGTCAATGTATCGATTATAACGGAGCTATGGCTAATATGATGGCGTACTTGGGCTACCGAACCCGTTTGGTAGAAGGGTACAGTTATGGAAATAATCATTATTGGGGACAAATTAGGCTCCACGGGCATTGGATGAATTTCGATGTACAACTAAGTGATACATTTTGGTTAAGTCCAAATAAATATTCAAAAGAATACTAAAAAATCTCACGGTTCTAAAACTTGAACCGTGAGATTTTTTAGTAGTTTATTTTTTTGTCTTTGTAGTAGTATTCTTTGTCGTGGCCATTGATTTCTCGCATTACTCTGCATGGATTTCCGACAGCTACGACATTGGCAGGAATATCCTTTGTTACTACTGAGCCGGCGCCGATAACAGTGTTGTCGCCGATAGTTACTCCGGGCACGATTATTGCACCGGCGCCTATCCACACGTTTCTGCCGATTTTGACATCCACATTGTACTGCATTTCTTTTTCTCTGAGCTCTGGGAGTATAGGATGTCCTGCGGTAGCAATGGTGACATTAGGCCCTATCATAGTGTGGTCGCCTATGTAGATATGTCCGTCGTCAACCAATGTAAGATTAAAATTAGCATATACCCATTCGCCGAAATGCACATGAGCACCGCCCCAATTAGCATAAAAGGGAGGCTGTACATATGTGTTTGGTCCGACTTCGGCGAACATAAGAGGCATAAGCTCCTCCATTCTTTTTTCGTCACCTAATCCCAGAGTATTGTACTCTTTCATATATTTTACAAAGCCGGTCTGTACGCTCATAATTTCTTCTGCCGAGCAGTCGTAAACAAGACCTTTTTCCATTTTTTCTGTTTCTGTCATGTTTTCACCTCAAAAAATAACAGCCGATGATTTCACCGGCTGTAAATTATTTAGTCAATTATACATTGATTTCTACATCTATTCCAAGGAGATCTTGGTTCTCGTCCAAAATCGGCTTGATAACTTCGTTAAGGAAGTCTGTAGTCTGCTCTGGAGCACGACCTACAAAGTTTTCGGGCTTAAGGATAGCAAGTATCTCTTCCTTGGTAGTCATAAATGCAGGGTCAGCAGCGATTCTGTCCACAAGGTCGTTCTTACCGCCCTCAACTTTAACTACGGCGCCGGCAGCCATAGAGTGCTGACGAATTCTCTCGTGGAGTTCCTGTCTGTCTCCGCCCTTCTTTACGGCATCCATCATAATATTTTCTGTAGCCATAAACGGAAGTTCGCTCATAAGGCGAGCCTCAATAACCTTTGGATAAACAACGAGACCGCTTGTTACATTGATATAGAGGTCAAGTATTCCGTCGGTAGCCAAAAATGCTTCTGCTATAGACACACGCTTGTTAGCTGAGTCGTCAAGTGTTCTTTCAAACCACTGCGCAGATGCTGTCCAGGCAGGATTAAGGGCATCTATCATAACATATCTCGAAAGTGATGCGATACGCTCGCTGCGCATAGGATTGCGCTTGTATGCCATGGCAGAGGAACCGATTTGGTTCTTTTCAAAAGGTTCTTCAATCTCCTTGAGATTCTGGAGAAGTCGGAGGTCGTTTGAGAATTTGCAGCAGGACTGCGCAATCAATGCCAAGCAGTTGCATACAATGGTGTCCATCTTTCTTGCATATGTCTGACCGCTTACGGGGAAGCAGGATTTGAAGCCCATTTTTTCTGCAATTTTTTTGTCCAAATCCTTGCACTTTTGGTGATCACCGTCAAACAGCTCAAGGAATGAGGCTTGTGTTCCTGTTGTACCCTTAGAGCCGAGGAGCATAAGAGAGTCCATAACATGACAGATTTCGTTATAGTCCATAACGAGATCCATAAGCCAAAGTGTCGCTCTCTTGCCCACTGTAGTAGGCTGTGCAGGCTGAAAGTGTGTGAATCCGAGACAAGGCATATCCTTGTATTCGTTTGCAAATTTTGCGACAGATGCTATAGCATTAACCAATTTTTTCTTGATGAGCTTAAGTGCCTCGTTCATTGTGATTACATCGGTGTTGTCACCCACATAGCAGCTTGTTGCACCGAGATGAATAATCTTTTTTGCGTTAGGGCACTGCTCGCCGTATGCGTGCACATGACTCATAACATCGTGGCGGAATTTCTTTTCGTATTCCTGTGCCACCTCGTAGTTAATATCTTCTGCATGAGCCTTCAGCTCTGCGATTTGCTCGTCTGTAATATCGAGTCCCAATTCTTGCTCTGCTTCTGCCAGCGCAATCCACAGCTTTCTCCAGGTTTTGAATTTGAAATCGGGAGAATATATGTATTGCATTTCTTTGCTTGCATAGCGAGCGTTAAAAGGGGAGTTATAGGTGTTGTTTGCCATTAGTCAAGTCCTACTCTCTTCATCATTTCTGCATAAGCTTCTTCTACGCCGCCCATATCTCTGCGGAAGCGGTCCTTGTCCAGCTTTTCATGTGTCTTAATATCCCAAAAACGACAGGTGTCCGGGCTGATTTCGTCAGCAAGCACAATTTTGCCGTCCGATGTTTTACCGAATTCAAGCTTAAAGTCGATAAGTTCAACGCCGATGGATGCAAAATATTCTTTCAGTACATCGTTTACCTTAAATGCCATATCCTTGATTGTTTCTACTTCTTCTTTGGTAGCAAAACCGCAGGATACTGCGTGGTAGCCGTTAATCAATGGATCGCCGAGATCATCATCTTTGTATGAAAATTCGATAGAAGGACATACAAAATCCATTCCTTCTTCCAGACCTAATCTCTTGCAGATAGAGCCTGCCGCACGGTTGCGTATAATAACTTCAAGCGGTACGATTTTTACTTTCTTCACTGCTGTTTCTCTGTCGGAAAGTTCCTTTACAAAATGAGTAGGAATTCCGTGCTTTTCGAGGATTTGCATAAGATAGTTTGACATTTTGTTGTTTACTACGCCTTTGCCCACGATAGTACCCTTTTTGATACCGTTGAATGCTGTGGCATCGTCTTTGTAATCAACGATTACGATGTCATAATCGTCTGTTGCCCATACCTTCTTTGCTTTTCCTTCGTAGAGTTGTTCTGTCTTTTTCATAAGTTTATATCTCCTTAGCTTGAAATTTATTACTTAGTGATTATTTTTTGTAGACGCTCTTGATTCTTTCGATTGCTTCTACAGTTTTTTCGTCGTTGCCGAAAGCTGTCAGTCTGAAGTAACCTTCGCCGGCAGGACCAAAACCGCTGCCCGGTGTACCTACTACCTGACATTTCTCGAGAAGCTCGTCGAAAAATTCCCAGCTTGTGTAACCCTGCGGTACTCTCAGCCATACATATGGTGAGTTTACACCGCCGTAGCACTCAAATCCTGCATCCTTAAGTCCGTCGTAGATTACTCTTGCATTCTTTTGGTAGTATGCGAGAGTTTCTTTGATTTGCTTTTTGCCTTCTTCGGTGTAGATAGCCTCAGCAGCTCTTTGAGTGATGTAGCTGACACCGTTGAACTTTGTAGCCTGGCGTCTTGCCCAAAGAGGATTCAGTGATACGCCGTCAAATTCAAGCTCCTTAGGCACTACGGTGTAGCCGCATCTCATACCTGTAAAACCTGCTGTCTTTGAGAAAGAGCGGAGCTCGATTGCACATTTCTTTGCGCCCTCAATTTCGTAAATTGACTTTGGAATATCATCTTCCACAACAAATGCCTCATATGCTGAGTCAAAGAGTATAAGAGACTTGTGCTCCAAAGCATAGTTTACCCACTTTGTGAGCTGCTCCTTTGTAGCCACCATACCTGTAGGATTGTTAGGGAAGCAGAGATAAATTACATCCGGAACTTCCTTTGGCAGATCGGGAGTAAAGTTGTTTTCTGCTGTGCATGGCATATAGATAATGTTGTCCCACAGACCGTCTGCGTTTTTGTTTCCGCTTCTGCCTGCCATAACATTAGTGTCGATATATACCGGATATACAGGATCACAGATAGCAACCTTGTTGTCTACGGAAAAAATATCGCCTATGTTGCCGCAGTCACTCTTTGCACCGTCGGAAAGGAAGATTTCGTCCTTTTGGATATCTATTCCTCTGTCTGCATAGTCGTTCTTCTGTATAGCGTCCAAAATGAAGTCGTAGCCGTACTCAGGCGGATAGCCACGGAAAGTTTCCTCGTGAGCCATTTCGTCCACTGCTTTGTGCATAGCGTCGATTACTGCCGGAGCAAGAGGCTTTGTTACATCACCGATGGAAAGACGAATTACATCCTTGTCGGGATGAGCAGCCTGATATTCTCTCTGCTTTTTTGCTACAGTAGAGAAAAGATAGCTCGACTCAATCTTCAAAAAATTGTCGTTGATTTTCATAATCTTAAACCTCCAAATTTGTTTACATATCTATTTCGCCGAAGAAAGAATATTCGGCAGGACCGGTCATAAAGACACTGTCGCTCTCATTACCGGACCACTCTATCTTTAGGTCACCGCCGATTAGGTGAATTGTTACTTCATTGTCGGTGAGACCGTTTTTTATTGCTGCAACTGCAGTAGCACACGAGCCTGTTCCGCAGGCGAGGGTTTCGCCTGTGCCACGCTCATATACACGCATCTCTATGTTGTTTTTGTCTATTACTTTAGCAAATTCTGCATTGACTTTTTTCGGAAAAACTTCTGTGTTGCTCTCAAAAATTGCACCGTATCTGTTCAGGTCAAAATCTATCGGATGCTCATCAATGAACATTACTGCGTGTGGGTTGCCCATAGACACGCAGGTCATATAAAAATCTCTGCCGTCTGCAGTAATTTTTTTATTTACAGTTTCGTCAGTGCCGCTGTTTACAGGCACTTCGGATGACTTAAGTATCGGTGTACCCATATCTACTCTGGCACCATACACCTCGCCGTTGTCTTTTATGATTAGGTCGATTATCTTAACTTTGCCCATCGATTCGATAGTGAAGTGAGTTTTGTCTGTGTAGCCTTTGTCATAAACATATCTCGCTACGCATCTGATAGCGTTGCCGCACATCTCCGCTCTGGAGCCGTCGGCATTGTACATTACCATCTCAAAGTCTGCTGCAGACCCTTTTTTTATCAGCACGAGACCGTCGCCGCCTACGCCGAAATGACGGTCGGCAAGTTTGACAGCCGCCTCACTTTCATTTTCTACCTTTTCGCAAAAGCAGTCTATGTACACATAGTCGTTGCCACAGCCTTGCATCTTTATAAATTTCATACTATCACCTGTCGTTATTGCTCAAAATTAGATATGATTTCTTTTGCTAATTCGTTCATTTTTTTGCCTCGGCGCATACTTTCTCTTTGCAGATATTTATGAGCCTGCATCTCAGACATATTGTCCGTGCTCATCAGTATCGCCTTTGCATTTGATATGCAGTCATAGTCATCTCTGTCTCTGTTTGTTAATGATGTTTCAGAGGTCATCAGCACCTCTACCGTTCGCAAAAACTCACTGCGGTCGAGGGGGAGGGGGAGACTGATAAGGTTGCCCATATAGTTTTCGCTGCCCGACTTGCACAGTGCCACTACATCAAACCCCGAGGGCAGTCTGTCTGCAAGTATTCCTGCACCCATATCTCGCAAAATTGAGGCGCACACTATTACTCCGCCCCTCATATCTGCGGCGATACCCAACACGCTGGCACCTGTGGCACAGACATAACTGACATGTATTCCGTCGCTTTCCAAAACATTGCGGAGCTGCATAGCAGTTTCTTTTATGGGATATGCGATTATGACTGTTTTCATACCTTTCCCGACTCCATTTCTAATTAGACATATTATAGCATAATACCGATAATAGTGGCAATAGCAAATGTAAATTTTTTCATTATTATTTGTCGAATACTGAAACTATCCAAAGTACTGTTTCTTGTAACAAAGTGCACAGAAATTGATTTTTTTCGACAATTTCTTGTAACAAAATAACCAAAAAACACTTGAATTGAGCACTGATGCGTGTTATTATAAGTACATAGTGTGTTACTATACCCAAATGAGCGGTTGTTTTCGGTTGATTATTATTTCCGACCGATTACAAAAGCGGAAAGGTTACGGATAATTTTATGTCAGAAATAAAGGAAGAATACCAACTCCCTATATATCTGTTCCACGACGGTACTAACTATAAGGCATACGAATTCTTCGGTGTTCATAAGATAGAAGGAGGAGCATATGCTTTCAGAGTTTGGGCGCCGCACGCAGAGGCGGTCAGTGTCGTCGGAGATTTTAACGATTGGGACGAAAAGGCTAATAGCTGTCTGCCGGTTTCTCCGGGAATTTGGGAAGCGGTTATAGATGATGCAAAGGTTTTTGATTGCTACAAATATGCTATCACAGCCAAAGACGGCAGAGTGTTGTACAAGGCAGACCCTTATGCAGTTCATCAGGAAACTCGCCCCGGTACCGGCTCAAAGGTTTATGAGCTCGATGATTACAAATGGCACGACAAAAATTGGCAGACCGAGCGCAGCGAAAGCAATGTTCTCGAAAAGCCGGTTAATATTTATGAGGTTCATTTCGGCTCATGGAAGCAGCATGACGACGGCAATTTCTTAACCTACAGAGAAATGGCTAAAGAGCTTGTACCTTATGTAAAGGATATGGGCTATACCCATATTGAACTTTTGCCCATTATGGAGTATCCCTTTGACGGCTCATGGGGATATCAGGTTACGGGCTATTTTGCCGCAACCTCCCGTTACGGATTGCCCGAGGATTTGATGTATTTTATCGACACTTGCCACAAAAACGGTATCGGTGTTATTTTGGACTGGGTTCCTGCCCATTTTCCAAAGGACGCTCACGGACTCTATGAGTTCGATGGCGAGTGCTGCTACGAATATTCGGATTTGAAAAAAGGTGAACATAAGGAATGGGGCACGAGAGTTTTCGATTACGAAAAGAACGAGGTAAAATCATTCCTTATCTCATCTGCGTTCTATTGGATAGAAAAATTCCACTTTGACGGACTTCGTGTAGATGCCGTTGCGTCGATGCTTTATCTCGACTACGGCAGAGATGACGGTCAATGGACACCAAATAAAAACGGCGGCAGAGAAAATTTGGAGGCTGTGGATTTCTTCCGTCAGCTGAATTCCACAATGTTCAGCGAGCACCCTAATGTTATGATGATAGCAGAGGAGTCAACCGCTTGGCCAATGATTACTATGCCACCCGACATAGGCGGCTTGGGATTTAATTTCAAGTGGAATATGGGCTGGATGAACGATATGCTGAGATACACCTCTCTTGACCCGTTGTTCAGAAAAGGAAATCATAACTGTATTACTTTCAGCTTTTTCTATGCGTTCAGCGAAAACTTTATTTTGCCTATCAGTCACGATGAGGTTGTTCACGGAAAATGCAGCTTAATCAACAAAATGCCCGGCGACTATGATATGAAGTTTGAGGGTATGAAGCTGTTTCTTGCATATATGTTTGCTCACCCCGGAAAGAAATTGCTGTTTATGGGCAGTGAATTCGGTCAATTCATCGAGTGGAACTATAAGCAAGGACTGGACTGGCTGCTTTTGGATTATGAAAAGCACAGAAAACTTAAGGAGTTCACTAAGGAACTTAACAGATTTTACAAAAAACACAGTGAGCTTTGGCAGATTGATTACAGCTGGGAGGGATTTCAGTGGATTTCCAGCGAGGATAACTGCAACAGCGTAATCTCCTTTAGACGAATAAATCGTGACGGCGACGAAATTATCACCGTTTTTAATTGGACGCCTAATTCATTTGACAGCTACAAAATCGGTGTTCCGGAGGAAGGAACATATTCGGTTGTATTTGATACTACTCTGGCTAAATACGGCGGTGACAAATCCAAGTTATCCGGAAAATATAAAACGAAAAAACAAGCTATGCACGGTCAGCCTCAATGTATTGACCTAAAGCTCCACGGACTTTCGGCACTCTATATCAAAAAGACTGCCGATGCCGAAAAGAATAAGAAAGACACCACCAAAAAAGATAAAAAAGAAAAACAAAAAGATAAATAATAGGAGGAAAACATAATGTCAAAAACAGAAGTTGTTGCTATGTTGTTGGCAGGCGGACAAGGCAGTCGTTTGGGCGTTCTCACAAAGAATATTGCAAAGCCGGCTGTTCCCTACGGAGGCAATTATCGCATTATCGACTTTCCGTTGTCTAACTGTGTGAATTCGGGTATTTTTACTGTCGGTGTACTCACTCAGTATCAGCCTTTGGTGCTGAATGATTATATCGGTAACGGACAGCCTTGGGATTTGGATAGACTTAACGGAGGCGTACATATCCTGTCGCCCTATGAGGCAATAGGAGGTGCAGAGTGGTACAAGGGTACTGCCAATGCAATATACCAAAATATTAACTTTATCGAAAAATATGATCCGAAATATGTTGTTGTCCTTTCGGGTGACCATATCTACAAAATGGATTATGCAAAGATGGTCGATTTCCACAAAAAGAACAATGCAGACTGCACTATCGCAGTGCTTGAGGTTCCGTGGGAGGAGGCTTCCCGTTTCGGAATTTTGGCTACAGACGAAAACAATAAGATTTATGAGTTTGCCGAGAAACCGGCAGAACCTAAGTCTAACAAAGCATCTATGGGCGTCTATGTTTTCTCTTGGGACAAGATGAAAAAATATCTTACCGAGGATGAGGCAGACCCTAACAGCTCTAATGACTTCGGCAAAAACATTATTCCTAATATGCTCAATGACGGTCAGCGTATGTTTGCATTCCCATTCAAAGGCTATTGGAAGGATGTAGGTACAATCGATTCCTTGTGGGAGGCTAATTTGGATATAATCAATCCGAATGTGGATTTGGATCTCAGCGATAATTCGTGGAGAATTTACAGTCGTAATCCGGTTGCTCCTCCGCACTATATCGGCGAGGACGCAGTGGTCGAGAACAGCTCTATCAGCGAGGGATGCGAGATAGACGGCAGCGTAGACTATTCTGTAGTATCCTCCAATGTTACTGTAGAAAAGGGCGCAGAGGTTAAGTATTCCGTAATTATGCCCGGTGCAGTAATCAAAGAGGGCGCAAAAGTTTATTATTCAATTATTGCAGAAGATGCGGTTATCGAAAAAGACGCACAGATAGGCGAAATTCCTGAGAATTTGGACGATCCCGAAACTTGGGGCGTAGCAGTAATCGGCGCTCACGCAAAAGTAACCGATGGCAAGAAGATTGCACCCAAAGAAATGATAGCATCAGGAGAGGAGGTATAAGAGTATGAACGGAAAAAATGTTTTAGGTATGATTTTTGCTAACATACACGAGGAGTCTCTCGGCGGTCTTACCGAATTGAGAACAATGGGCTCGGTACCGTTTTGCTCCAGATACCGACTGATTGACTTTCCGCTCTCTAATATGGTAGAGAGCTCAATAACACAGGTTGGTGTGGTTACTAACGCTAACTTCAATTCTCTGATGGACCATGTAGGCACAGGCAAACCTTGGGATTTGAGCCGTAAGAACGGCGGACTTCATCTCTTGCCGCCTTATTCCATAAACTCCGTAACTATGTGGGGCAACCGTATTGATGCGATATACGGCAATATGGGATTTTTGGATCACAGCAATCAGGAATATGTACTTATGTCCGATTGCTACAATGTTTTGTCCATCGATTTTAATGATGTGTTCCGTGCTCACGAGGAGAACGATGCCGATATTACTATCGTGGCAGTCAAGGGTAAGAAGCCTGAAAACTTCAGCTCCGTTTTGGTATTCAATGATGTTGATGCCGACGGCAGAGTAAAAGAGGCTGCGGTAGATCCGGCTGTTGACGGTGAAGTGTATTATTCCACTAACATTGTGCTGATGAAAAAGTATTTGCTCCAGACACTCGTGTCTGCCGCTCATTCTAAGAATAAGGTATCTTTCCAGCGCAGCGTACTACTTGAGTGCATTAAGAGCAAAAAGGTATACACTTACGACGCTACCGACGATTTTGCCGGTACTATTGACAGCGTTCAGAGCTATTACGATATTTCTATGAGCTTGCTCAATAAAGACAACAGAAAAAAACTCTTTGTAAAAGAAAGACCTATCTATACAAAAGAGCGTGACGATATGCCTACACTCTACGGTATGGATGCAGATGTGAAAAATTCTTTGGTCGCAGATGGCTGTGAAATCAAAGGCAGTGTTGAAAACTGTATTTTGTTCAAAGGCGTTAAGATCGAAAAGGGTGCTGTGGTAAAGAATTCTATTCTTATGCAGGACACAGTAATAGGCGAAGGCTCAAAGATAAACTATATTATCGCAGATAAAAATTGTAACATTAAGTCCGGAGTAGAGCTGTCAGGTGCAGCAAACTTCCCGGTAAGTCTATCTAAGGACACAAGAATATAGGAGGTATTATATGAAAGTTTTGTATGTAGCCTCCGAGGCTAATCCTTTTATGGCATCCGGCGGATTGGGCGATGTGGCAGGCTCTCTGCCTATCGCTCTGCGCAAGCGCCTAATTGGCTGTCGTGTGGTTATGCCGCTGTATGACTCCATCAAGCAGGAGTACAAGGACGAGATGAAGTTCATTACATCTATCTCTGTTCCTGTTTCTTGGCGCAGACAATACTGCGGAATTTTTGAGGCTAAGCGTAACGGCGTAATCTTTTACTTTTTGGATAATCAGTATTATTTTAAGCGTGACGGTATCTACGGTCACTATGATGACGCAGAGAGATTTGCTTTCTTCTCCCGCGCAGTGCTCGAGATTATTCCGCACTTGGATTGGAAACCTGATATAATCCACTGCAACGACTGGCAGAGCGCATTGACACCGCTTTACTATTCTTGCTATTATGCTAATCAGCCGGGATACGAAAATATTAAAACAGTATTTACTATTCACAATATTCAGTATCAGGGAAAGTACGGCGACGAGCTGCTCAATGATGTTTTGGGTATCGCACCCGAATACAATAATCTCATTCTCTATGATGGACTTGTAAACTTTATGAAAGCGGGTATCGAGTGTGCAAACAAGGTCACTACGGTATCACCCACCTATGCTAAAGAAATTTTGGACCCGTGGTATTCCTACGGACTTGATCCGATACTCAATCAGCGCAGCTGGAAGTTGTCCGGTATCCTAAACGGTATTGACACTGACAGTTATAATCCGGCAACCGACCCGAATATCTTTAAGAATTATGACGAATCTAATTTTAAAGAAGGCAAGGCTGTAAACAAAAAAGAGCTGCAGCAGGCTATGGGTATGGCTGTCCGTGACGATGTGCCGCTGGTAGGTATCGTCAGCAGATTGGCAGGACATAAAGGTTTTGACCTTATGAAAGCAGTGCTGGAAAAATCTCTTTGGGAGAGAGATATTCAGTATGTGGTTTTAGGCTCGGGCGAATGGCAGTATGAGAGTTTCTTCCGTGAGCTTCACAACAAGTATCCGGACAAGGTAGGCGTGACCATCGGCTTCATTCCCGAGCTTGCACGCAAAATATATGCCGGTGCGGATATGTTCCTTATGCCGAGCAAGAGTGAGCCTTGCGGCCTTTCGCAGATGGTATCGCTCAGATACGGTACAATTCCTATTGTTCGTGAAACAGGCGGTCTTAAGGATTCTATCACCGACAGCGGTGACGGTGAGGGTAACGGATTTACCTTCAAAACATATGATGCCTACGATATGCTCGGTGCAATCTATCGTGCTGTGGATGCCTACAGCAACAAGGATTATTGGCAGACTCTCGTTAAGCGTGCGTTAGAGTGCGATATGTCCTGGGGCAAGAGTGCTAACGAGTACATTAAGATGTATAAGGCTCTCGTTAAAGAATAAAAAGATAATTAACTGAAAAAACGGTCTCACGGATTGTCTTAATCTGTGAGACCGTTTTCTTATGGGTTACAGTTTCCGCATGGGGAGTAGCCGTTTTTTATTAGGTTTTCTCGATTGCCCTTGTATGTTTTTTTGTTTTCGGATTTCATTTTCTTTACCGATTGACAGTTGGGCTTGTGGAACTTGTGAGTGTTTATGTTGACTATATATGTTTGCTTCTTACTGCCGTCATCAAAATTGTTCTTTTTGTTGTCGGCGTGGCTTTCGCCTGTGGCATAGTCGATTGTTATACCGGGCTGATTGTTGTAACAGTACACATTGAAGGATATGCCTTTTCCGTTATCCTCCACGCTCAATGCTTCCATTTGGACGCCTCTCGCCACAAGCTCGTCACCCTTGAATATAGGCGTTACTCTGTACATAACATGGTTGCCTGTAGATTTGATATAATCTGCGGTTTCGTCCTCAAATGGCAACATTCCGTTTATGTTCAGGTACCGTGTGCCGGTTATCAGATTTCGCTCATTTGCGTTTTCGGCTGTGAGTTGATACCCGATTAGGTGGCATCTGTTGTAGAGATATTTGCCGTCTATGTTGCTGTATTTTACAGTGTGCCAACCGGTAGGCCTTACACTGCCTATACTGCCTCTTTCTGCGGTGGGCATCAAGTCTTTGCCTATGCAGGCGGTGGCTGTGGTGCATCTGCCGAGACGGTCGAGCTTGCCATATTTTTCATAGGACTTTTTAGTGATTTCCTTTTTAGAAAATTGTGGCTTATTACCGTTTATTGCCACATAGGCGTTGCCGCTGTATTTCGGTATGCTTTTTAGCTCAATTACAGTGGTAGACCGACTTTTTGCCTTTGTAGTTTTTTTCTTTGTTGTCGCAGTAGATTTTGCGGTGCTTTGGGCAGTATCGGTTGTTATGGCACTTGTGCTTGCGACCGTTTCAGATGCGGTGCTTTCCTGTGTTTGACTGATTTCTGTACAGGAAGAAAACAGAATACATATGCCGAGCAGTATCGGCAAAATTCGATATAATTTTTTCATAATGGTATTTTAGCACATTGAGATTACTAAATCAATTTTGATTTTTTATTTTGGATATCCAATATCAATACTGCGCAGCCGAGTATCAGCACTACACTCATTCCGGAGTTTACCATACTCATTTTTGATGTGACTTCCGACGATGTGCTGAACACATTTTGTATATCGGGAAAAATGAGCAAAAACAGTTTCGTGATGCAAAAGGACAGAACGCCGCTCGCTACTCTGTGAATAAAAAAAGATATATAACTGATTTTTGCTCCGCTCATTATCCCCATAATTTGAAAGTGGATACACAAGCCGCCGAAAGATAAGAAAAATGAGCAGTATTCGGCAGGTATAATTTGACGACCGCACACACCGTTGGTTATTTCGACCAAAGGTGCAGCCCAGCCGGGAATGTCAAAGATTTTTGTCACAGCAGAAAACAGTACGATATAGACACCCATAGTCAGTATTGCTTTTATTGACTTTTCCACAGATGAGGGCAGTGCTTCTCTGAGCGGCAAACGCTGTTGTTCATCTGTTTTTTGCGAAATCGGCATTTCTGAAAAAAGTCCTTCGACCGTTCCTATTATCATTGAGGACAGCACGCATGACAGATACAGTATTATACCCAGCTTTTGACTGCCTCGACAAATTGTGCCGACAGCTGTGATAATGAAGGCACAGCCGCCGCATATGTTGAAGCTCATCAGCCGTTTTGCATCGCTTTTACTTATTCTGTTTTCTTCTAACAGACTTTTTGTCATTATGGCGCCGGCAGGATAACCACCTACCATACCGAACAGTATGGCTGTCGAACAGCATTTCGGTAGTCTGAATATTTTTTCGACCGTTTTGCCGAAAAACTTTTCAAAAAGCTCCGCCCCTTTTGATGAGGCTATTGTATTAGTGAGAACCAATATCGGCAGCAGAGACGGTACTATTACATTTTCGCACAGCTCATATCCGTTCAGTGCTCCCGCCTTTGCATCTTTAGAAAAAATTATCAGTACCGCCGTTGTTGCCGCCAATATAACGGCTCCGATATATCCCTTTTTCATCATATCACCGATATATACTTATGCATTAAAAACAAAAAATACGGTAACTGTGTACCGTATTTTTTAGTTAATCGGTTATTCTTTTTGCTCTGTTCATAAGCTCGGTTATGATTTCGTCGCCGCATTTTTTTGTTATTGCAGAAATGCCGTCGGCATATTCGGGCGGTCGAGAGGTCATATTGTGACAGTCGGAGCCTATCAGGCTTATTCTGCCGGATTTAAGCAGCTTGAACAGTTTTTTCTTGGTGCTGTGGTGCTCGTCGAAAAATGAGCTTATGTTCACTTGGGTAAGACAGCCTAAATCTAACAGACCGTCGATTTTTTTAGGATTATCCATAAGTGCCTTGTATCTCTCGATATGTGCCAAAATAGGCTTAACTCCGTAGTCGCAGTATAGATTGGACAGCCTGTTGTAATCTTTTTGAGAAAATTCGCTGCTGAAAGGGTGCTCTATCAGCACATAGTCGGAGTTTCCGATTTTCAGTTTGTCTAATGAATCGTAGTTGAACAGATATTCGCTGATATATACCTCTGCAGCCGGAATGAGTCTTGGACTGCCGTCGGGCAGCGCTGCTGTCAGCTCAGCCATAGCGTTGTCACGCTTTGCTAAAAAATCCTCGAGGGACATTGTGTCCGAGTAGAAGTGAGAGGTAAGGACGATTGTTTCGGCACCTTGTTCCTTTAGCCTTTCAATCATTTTTAGCGAGGTCTGCACATCCTTTGCTCCGTCGTCTATTCCGGGCAGTATGTGGCAGTGCATTTCGATTAGGTTATTTATTTTCATTGCGTTCACCCTCGTGAAATCATGTATATTTTTATCATACTTTATGGCGGCGGTTTTGTCAATGAATTACTATAATATATAAATTAAAAAAGTAGTTGACATAATTCTGTAAATGGTGGATAATATGTACAGAATTTTTTTGTATAGGAGAACTATATGGACAACAAAATAAAAATGCCCCTTTGGGGCCCTTATTCAAAAAAGTATATGGGACTTTCACATATAGTGGAGAGCCTTGCGGATGTCGGTGCCCGTGCCGACTTTTCGGTTCTTCCTACTATTTGGAATTCTGCTACCCCTGTACCTAATGTTACTGTACCGTCTAACTATCATCTCTGGGAGTGTAACGGTAACTATACATATTACGCTTATCGCTATGAGCTGATGTGGAAAGACCTTATCTATGCCGATATTTCTTTCACTAAGTTAGAGGATGACGCATATCTTATGCGATGTGAGTTCAATAACAACACTGACCTTACGCAAAACTGTATTCTCAATATTTTTTCATCTTTGGAATTTCCGTTCAGCGAATATGTTGAGATAAAAAAGCCTGATTATGCAGTCATTAAGAACGCTAATGACTATGCTTGCTTTGAGTACACGGTACCTCGTCCTTGGGAGCATGAGACACCGGACGGATTGTTCCGTGGTATGTTCAGAGACAGCGATTTTTATTTGGGAGAGGGATTGGGTGACCGTTGCGACAGTGCCCATGTTCATTATCTTAATCACAAACCTTTTGGTGCTACTAAAGGTGATACCGTTTCTTATGACTTGACCTGCGGTGATATTAAGGAGCCTGTTATCGCTCTGCGCTACAGAACAGTCGGCGACGGTGATGCCGTGTTTGATATGAATGGCACCGAGGTAGTTTTGCCTCACAGTGATGAGCTGACTATCGTATGTTTGCCATATTCAGAAAATCCTCATTTTGTTTCAAAGGGAGGAGCAGGCGTTGAGCTTGACTTTTTGGCAGTTATTTCTAAGGGCGATGTAATTTCTACAGAAAAGAAAAAGTACGGCTTTGTTCCTGAGATTGAGACAGAAAAAGTCGGTTCCGGTTATAGAGTAAAAAATACTTATCCATATGACGACTGCACCTACAATGTGCTGACCCACAATGAGAATACCCGTTTTCGTATTCTTGAGTCCGGCAGTTTGGAGGACGCATTGATTAACCGCCTGTCAAACGGCGACCACACATACGATGATTTGCATGAGACTTTCTCCAATTCATTTAAGCGCAAACACAGCGACGACGGATTTTTCCAAAACACTGTTATCAAATCAATATTCATTGAGCCGCATTCGGTTCATACTGAGTATGCTGTTATTTCAAAAAAGGCTTTTGCACCTTTGACAGACAGCGAGTATGAGGCTGTGTATAAGGCTGCTAAGGCTACGGCTAAGGGTAATGTGTTTAATAAGAACGGCGAAAAATATGCTCTTTCTACCAATATTCTTAAGTCAACACTTCTCACCAACACCGTATATCCCGTATATCGTCACGGAGAGAATGTAGTTCATCACACACCCGGTAAGAGATGGGATTCTTTCTATACTTGGGACAGTGGATTTATCGGCATGGGACTTCTTGAGTTTTCGCCTCGTCTGTGCCAGTATGCTCTCGATATGTACCTTTGTGATGATACTAACGATGACTTCTGCTTCCTGCTTCACGGCTCACTGGTGCCTACACAGTTTGTAGAATACCTTGAGCTGCTTAAGCGTACCGAGGATAAGCACAGACTTGACTTCCTTTATAACAAGATGAAGCTGTATTATGAGTTCCTTCGTGGCAGAACACACGGCTCAACCTGTGCAAAGTTCGGCAACGGACTTCTTACTACCTATGATTATTGGTATTCCTGCTCAGGTATGGACGATTATCCTGCTCAGGTAGAGATGATAAAGAATAAGGACGAGCAGTATTCATGCCCTTGCCTTTCTACTTCTCAAATTATCCGTGCCGGCAAGATACTTAAAATGGTTGCCGACTATCTCGGCAAAACAGAGGATATTCCTACATACGACAGCGATATTGAGCAGTCCACAAAGGCGCTGAACGATTTGGCGTGGGATGAGGAGTCAGGATACTTCGGCTACACAATGTACGATAAAGACAAGGATAAGCCTTATATTATGAAAACTGCCGACGGCGAAAATTGGGATAAGGGATTCGACGGCGTTTATCCTCTCATTGCCGGTGCAGTAAAGGGAGACAGACAGCAGCGCCTTATCTCTCATATAAAGAATCCAAACGAAATGTGGTCTGCAGCAGGTGTAAGTGCAGTAGATATGACTGCTTCCTACTACTTTGACGACGGTTATTGGAACGGAAATGTTTGGATGAGCCATCAGTGGTTTGTTTGGAAAACTATGCTGGACAACGGCGACACAGACTTTGCTTTTGATATTGCTAAGCGTGCACTGGATATGTGGAAGGACGAGACTGATTTTACATATTTCACTTACGAGTGCTTTGGTATTAAGACAAAACGAGGCGGCTGGTTCCATAATTTCGGCGGACTTTCTGCTCCTATATGTATTTGGGCTAACGCTTATTATAAGCCCGGCACAGTTACTACCGGACTTGACCTTTGGACAGATTACCAAAAGGTTACCGACGACAGTGCCGAAATTAAGTTCAAGTATTTTGGCAATAACGAAAAGTATTCATTGGTAGTAACTCTCAACGATGAGAACGAATATTCAGTAACACTGGACGGAAAAGAGATTCCTCATTTTGAGAGAGAAAAGGGTATTGTAGAAATTACTTTGGACGGTACTGTTACTTCCGGTGTGCTTAATGTAACAAAAAAATAATATGGAAAGAGGCAAATAAATGTCTAACAGAATTTACGGCAGCGACAATGAACCGCTGAAAATTCAATTCATTACCGATATTCACCATTATTCGAGAAAGGTGGGCACAGAGGGCAAGGCTTACGAAAAAGCCGAGTCAAAGAGCCAAAAGGTAATTAAGGATACCGACTTAGTCCTTAATGAAGCATGGAATATTTTGTGTGAGGACAAGTCTACCGACATAGTTGTAGTAGCCGGCGATACCACCCGTGATGGTGAGATTGACTCTCACAAAGAGGTTATAGACATGCTCCATGACCTCCAAAAGAGAGGCAAGAGAGTGTATGTTATCACTGCTACCCACGATTTCCGTGACGGCGGTGTAGCCGACGGATATGTAGGTGACGAGGTTGTAAAAGTTCCCGCAGTTGAAAACAGACAGGACCTTTGGGATATGTACTATGATTTCGGTCCTTCCGAAGCTATCGCTACTCACAGAGAGTCTATGAGCTATGTGGTACAGCTTGCCCCCGGTTATCGACTTTTCGCACTGAATGATGATACTAACTTTAAGCCGGAGGGAGAGAGGGGCTCAGGTTTTTCAGATGACTGTATGGCGTGGATTATGGAGCAACTTCGTGATGCTCAGGAGCACGACCAGTATGTTATCGCCATGACTCACCACCCTATGATTGCTCCGTCTCCGTTTTATGCCATTATTGGCAAGGGGGATATGCAGCGTAATCATGAGACAACGAGAGAGATTTTTGCAGATGCAGGTCTCCACTGTATGCTTACCGGTCATACTCATATTCACGATATCAGCTATGTTACCACTAAGAAGGGCAACAGATTTTATGATATAGCTTGTGGTGCCGCTATCGGTTGTCCGCCTACTATGCGTACAGTTGTCTTTGACCCTAAGAATGCAAAGATTGATGTAGATACAATTATGATAAAAAATGTTCCCGGTATGGATACCGACGGAAAGCCGTTTGATGAATATATGAAAGGCTTTTTCTTCGGTATGATAGGCGAGGTCATTTGGGCAATGGGCAATGACATTGACCGCCTTGCAGAAATGACACCTGCCTTCTCCATTCCGGGAGAAAAGGTTAAAAAGCTGGGCTGGCTCATTAAGCCGATAGGCAAGTTTTTGAACAAGCTCACCTTCAAAAAGGCTTGGCGCCTGTGCAAGAAAGAATCGGGACTTAAGAAAGAGGACATAGCCGATATTGCTGACAAGAGAGTAGTTGACCTTATTCTTGAACTTGTGCAGAATTTGTATTGCGGCGATTCGCCTTACGGACCTGATACGAGAGAGTATAAGCTCACCTGCGGTGTGCTGAATGTTATTGATTCGTTCTTAGATACTATCCACCTTAATATCGGAAAGTTCCTAAAGGGCGCAACCTCTGTCAGAGGCCTTGTTGAGCCGCTCCTTTGGAATCCGGGCTATTGCGATGCAAAGGCTACACTGCCTCTGTATCCGATTTATGATGATGAAAATCCTGCACCTGCCGAAATGTTTGAGGAAAAGCATTTTGACGATCCTGTTAAGAAAAGTAAAAAAGGACCTCTCGTCCTTACTTGTCTTATCTTGGCAGTATTGCTCGTTATCGCTGTTTTGGTGCTGATTGTAATAGGCATCATAGCATTGATAAAGGCTATAGTAGCAGCTTTTACCACGGCTGCACTGTTCGGATTATTGTTCTGAATTACATAAATAAAAATAACGGACTGCGTAAGCTTACGCAGTCCGTTTTGTTGTTTTATGTTTATTTAGCAGGTTCTGCAACTTCTGTTGTTTCTTCTGTTTCTTCCTTTTCGCTGCCTCTCTTACTGTGAATGTAGCTCTTGAAGGAGTTTATTACGATAGTAAGACCGAGGGCAATCAGCAGAACAGCAACAACAAGCTGAAGGACTGAGCCAAAGATGTCTTGACCGGCAGAAATTGCTTTTACCAAAGCAATCAAACGCTGAACAAGTGCTGTGAATGTTACACAGAGCATAATAATCATCGGAGGGAACAAAATCTTGTTCTTTCTTCCTGTAACCTTAAGGAATACGCAGAGTGTGATGAGTACCAATGCACTGAGCAGCTGGTTAGCAGAGCCGAACAGAGGCCAAATCTGCTGATAACCAACCTTTGTGAGAATGAAACCGCAAAGGAGAGTAAAGATCGTTGCAAAGTATGGATTGCAAAGAACCTTTCTCCATGTCTGTGTGTGTTCCATATCGTCTACACTGAAGATTTCTTGGAATGACATCTTGCCTATACGAGCAACGGCGTCAAGAGTTGTCAGTGCAAGTGCAGATACGCACATTGTCATAAATACGGTAGCGATATGTACCGGAATACCCATTCTTTCAAAGAAGCCTGCTACACCTCTTGAGAAGATTTGGAAAGGTGTGCCTTCTGCGGCAACGCCGTTTTTAGCAGCTGCGCCTGCAACGCAGAGTGCCAGTACAGCAAGTACGCTTTCCAAAATCATTGCGCCGTAGCCGACCTTGAGCATATCTTTTTCGTTAGCAATAGTCTTTGATGATGTGCCGGATGATACGAGGCTGTGGAAGCCTGATACAGCACCGCAGGCAACTGTTACAAACAGGATAGGGAACATTGTGCCCAGCTTTGCGTTAGTAAAGCCTGTGTATGCAGGGAGGTTCATAGTCGGATGACCGATAACCAAGCCTAAGATTGCACCGGCAATCATACATACGAACATAATAGTTGTCATATAGTCACGAGGCTGTTTCATAAGCCAAATAGGCATAATAGCTGCAACAAAGATATATGCGAATACTACATAAGCCCACTGATCTTTGTTAAGTGTGATAGGAGCCGCAATACCTACTGCGAACGATGCAACGATGAATACAACACCTACGACAAATTCTTTCCAGCCGGAAAGGTTGAATTTCTTTTGGATAAGACCGAATATAACGGCGAATACCATAAACATAATTGATACTGTGCCGGCGGAGCCGTTTACGCTGCCTGTTTCCAGCATCTTATGTGTAGTTTCGTCAAAGGCTGTAAATGTGCCGGATACCATATCGGCGAATACTGCGATGATAAGCAGTGAAAACAGCCAGCAGAATATAGTAAAGAGCTTTCTGCCCAGCTTGCCGATATATTTTTCTATCAGCATACCCATTGATTTACCTTGGTTTTTAACCGATGCATACAATGCACCGAAGTCTGTTACCGCACCGAAGAATACACCGCCTATCAGTATCCACAGAAGTACAGGTACCCAGCCGAATACTGCTGCCTGAATAGCGCCGGTTACAGGGCCTGCGCCTGCGATGGATGAAAATTGGTGGCTGAATACAGTCCAGCCGTTAGTCGGTACATAGTCTTTTCCGTCATTGTATTTTACTGCCGGTGTTTCTGCCTTTGGGTCGATACCCCAAGTTTTCGCTATATGGCGACCGTAGAGAACATAGCCTGCACCGAGTACAACAACTGCAATCAAAACAATTACCAGTGTGTTCATAAAACTATCTCTTCTTTCTCTTTCTCTTATTTAACCAGTCAAATGATAAACAAAAAAGCCTTCGTCCTTGCAGAAATCTTTTGATTCCTGTGCAAAGACGAAGGCTGTAACTTTAATCTAAAGTACGCTTCCGCGTTACCACTTTGCTTGTCGACTGCATAGCCGACCTCTCATTCACTGCCCGACTGTTCGGAGAGTGTCCCTGCTAACGGTGGGGTACCGACTTCTATTACTCAGCAAAATGCTTTTTACAGAAGCAGCTCGCAGGTGAGGGCGTGCCGTGCCTTGTTGCTGCCTCGCACAACCGACAGCTTTCTGAAAGCGGTGATACGGTAAGTCATTTCCTGTTCGTAGCATTTGACTGTTTACTTTAATTCAATAGTAGTCCTCTATTTTTCATTTGTCAAATGTTTTCGCTATTTTTGGAAATCCTAACAAATACGGCAGTTATTTTCACCTTAGATTTGGACAATTTGTAAACGCCATATAAATAAACTTTAAATAAACCTTTACTTTGCCATCTCTGCTCTTGCTTCTTTAATACGCTGAACAAAGAGCTTGCCGGTCTCGGTGATTTGGTCATAATCGCCTGTTTTAGCGCCCTTGATAAGTGATGAGCCTGCACCACAAGCAATAGCGCCTGCCTTAATCCAATCTTTTACATTGTCTACATCGACACCGCCTGACGGCATCATTACTGCGTTAGGAATAGGACCGTGAATATCTTTGATAAATGATGGAGTAGCAATGTCGCCGGGGAATACTTTGAGCACATCTGCACCGCATTCCATAGCCGCTACTGCCTCTGTAGGTGTGTAGATGCCCGGCATTGATGGAATACCATAGCGATTGCAGCACTTTACGGTCTCGGGATCAAAGTAAGGGGATACGATATATTCAGCACCTGCCAAAATAGCTATTCTTGCTGTAGCGGCATCCATTACTGTTCCTGCACCGATGATGATTTCGCCGCTGTTGTACTTAGCTTTCATTGCTTCAATGAGTTTGTCTGCGTGTGGTACAGTGAATGTAAGTTCGATAGCTGCAACACCGCCTGCGATACAAGCGTCTGTGATTTTTTCTGCCTGTTCAATAGATGTAGCTCTGACTACTGCTACGATACCGACTTCTTGAATTTTTGATAATGTTTCAATTTTATTAGCCATAATATATTATCTCCTTATTATATTATCTTTGTACTCTTGCGCCGGCACCGTTTACTTTTGCTTCAACCTCTTTGAGTGAAGCCATAGAGGTGTCGCCCGGTGTTGTCATAGCCAAAGCACCGTGTACTACGCCGTAGTTTACTGCCTTTTGCGGATCCTCAAATGTCATAAGACCATAGATAAGTCCCGATGCAAAGCTGTCACCGCCGCCGACTCTGTCGAGAATCTCCAGACCCGGATATTCTAATGAGTTGTAGATTTTTCCGTCAGCCCAGCAAATTGCTTTCCAGTCGTTTACTGTGGCAGTCTTTACGGTACGGAGTGTTGTAGCAATTACCTTAAAGTTAGGATAAGCCTTTGTTACGGTCTCAATCATCTTGTAGTAGCCGTTCATATTCAGCTCCTTGAGGTCTGCGTCATTGCCCTCTACCTCAAATCCGAGTGAAGCAGTGAAGTCCTCCTCGTTGCCGATCATAACATCTACATATTTTGCAATTTCTTTGTTTACCTCTTGAGCTTTTGCTTGACCGCCGATGCCCTTCCAAAGTGACGGACGGTAGTTAAGGTCGTAAGATACGACTGTGCCATACTCCTTAGCTTTTTTTACAGCCTCGATTACAGTCTCTGCGGCTGTCTCGCTCAGTGCGGCATAGATACCGCCGGTGTGGAGCCAACGAACACCGAGAGTGCCGAAAATGTAGTCCCAGTCAATGTCGCCCGGCTTGATTTGTGATGCAGCGGTGTTGCCACGGTCGGAGGCACCTACAGCACCTCTGATACCAAAGCCACGCTCTGTGAAGTTGATACCGTTTCTTACTGTTCTGCCGATTCCGTCATATGGTACCCATTTGATGAGAGATGTGTCCACACCGCCCTGAAGAATAAGGTCCTCCATAAGATAACCGATTTCGTTTTCGGCAAAAGCGGTAACGACAGATGTTTTCAGTCCGAAGCAGCGGCGCAAGCCTCTTGCTACATTATATTCTCCGCCGCCTTCCCAAGCACGAAAAGAGCGTGCGGTCTTTATTCTGCCCTCGCCCGGGTCGAGTCTGAGCATAATTTCGCCTAATGAAATTTCATCAAAAGCACATTCTTCTTTTGGTCTTAGATTTAAGTTCATAGTGTCCTCCATATTAAAAATTAAAATATTTTATTGCATTGTTGTATGATATGCCCTGTACGATTTCTTTCAGCACATCAGAGTCATCGGCATACCAGCCGTCCTCAACCCATCTGCCAAGCAGTCTGCACATTATTCTGCGGAAATATTCGTGTCTGCCGTAAGAGGTGAACGAACGGGAATCGGTTTCCATTCCTATGAATTTGCCGAGTACGCCGAGATTTCCCAAAGATTTCATTTGGGCGGTCATTCCGTCCATTGTGTCCAGGAACCACCACGCAGGACCGTATTGTACCTTGCTGTCAGCCTCTGTTCCCTGGAAGTTGCCCAACATAGTTGCAAGTACGGTGTTGTCTTTGTCATTTAGGTTGAACAGAATTGTTTTTGGCAGGCTGTTTTCGCTGTCAAGTGCATCCAAAAATCTCGAAAGGTTTTTGGCAATCTCCTTGTCTCCTACAGAGTCAAAGCCTGTGTCTGCACCGAGCTTTGCGAACATACGGCTGCTGTTATTGCGTATAGCACCGATATGCACTTCCATAGCCCAGCCCAGCTGATGATACTTTTTGCCTAAAGCTATGATAATCGGTGTTTTGTACTTATCGCTTTCGCAGTCGGTAATTTTTTCGCCGTTCATAGCCTTATTGAATATTTTGTTTATTTCTTCGTCATCGGCAGGTGAGTACGGTACATATTCAAATGCTTGGTCGGATACCTTACAGCCTACGCTGTCGAAGTAATCGCATCTCTTTTCGAGTGCGGATATTACATCGGTGTAGGACTCGATTTTGGATTCGGCAGCATTTCCTAATGCTTTGATATATTCTCCGAATCCGTCAGCCTGAATATTCAGTGCTTTGTCCGGTCTGAAGGATGGCAGTACGCTGCAATCGAAGTCCTTTACTTCTTTCAGCAGTTTATGATACTTCAGATCATCTATTGGATCATCGGTGGTGCATACATATTTTACATTTGATTTTGTGATAAGAGTTTGCGGTCTGAAATCTCCGTTTTTGATTACCTCGTTGGCTCTGTCGTATATTTCTGCCGCAGTCTTTTTGTTCAGCGGTGTGTCTATACCGAAGTATCTCTGCAGCTCAATGTGAGCCCAGTGGTACAGAGGATTGCCGATACAATACTGAATTGTTTCGCCGAATTTGACGAACTTTTCTTTAGGCGAGGCATCGCCTGTACAGTATTTTTCGTCCACGCCGCAGGAACGCATGGCTCTCCACTTGTAGTGGTCACCCGACAGCCACAGCTGACTGATGTCCGAGGGCTGCTCATTTTCGTATATTTCTTTTGGACTGAGATGGCAGTGATAGTCACAAATAGGCATATTTTCCGCATAGTCGTGGAATAGCTTTTTTGCTGTATCACTGTCAAGTAAAAAGTCCTTGTCCATAAATTTTTTCATACTTAGCTCCCTGTTTGTTTATTTTCGACTATATTATATACCAACTTTATACCTATTTCAATAGTAAAATCGTCCCTGTTTTAACAAAAAATTTATCAGATATTCATAAATATTGTTTGACTAAAAAATATCTTTGGTATATGATTAAAATATATTAAATGAAAAGGAGATTTTACTATGATTTGTCCAAATTGCGGAAGAGAAGTAAACGAGGGCGAGACCTGCGTATGCGGAGCCGGTGAGACAACCCCTCTTAACACTCCCGAGCAGGATACAACCAATGCAGGCAACGACTCCCAAAGCGAGCCTACATACACTAATTCTAATCCAAACACATATTATCAGTCACCACAGCAGCCTAATCCGAATTATTACAATCCTAACGGCGGACAGCAGTATAACGGCGGACAGCAGTATAACGGCGGACAGCAGTATTATAACCCCGGTATGGTTTATGTCCAAAAGGCAAGAACCGATTATCCGGAGGGCTATAAGATTAAGAAAAAGTATGTAGCTGTTATTCTTGCTTTTACTTTCGGTTGGCTGGGTATCCATAATTTTTATCTCGGCAATAAAACAAAAGCTATCGTACAAGTCCTTCTCGGCACTGTAGGTGCAATTTTTGTCGGCGTCGGCACTTTGGCGGCTGCTATTTGGGCTATCGTTGAGGGTGTTCTTTTGCTTACAGAGAGCATTGACTCCGACGGCGAGGGCTTCAAAATCCAAACAATAGACGAGGCTATCAATGCCGGCAAAAAGAACGAATAATTATATGTAAATGTAGCACAAAAAAACAGTCGTTTTTTTGTGCTTTATTTTTGTTGAATTTGGTGCCTATTTATTGTAAAATAAATAAAAAGGAGCGAAATTTATGGACAATGTATACACAATTACAAGTGAAAAAAGCGACAGAGTGTTTATTCATGTTATGAAAGGACACTTCATCTCTTCAAACAATCATATCAACTACTATATCGGTACATCGGACATTAAGCATAATCATAATGTATCTGTTGATGCCGCTATGATTTTGGCTGAGTATTATAACACTAACGGTATAGATGTAGACACCGTGCTGTGCCTTTATGAGACGCAGTCCTTAGGTGCATATCTTGCTCATGAACTCAGCAGACCTAATATGATGCAGCCTAATCCTGACGGTTCCATCTACATTGTCGGCTCAGAATATGACGCCGCAGGCAACCTTATCTTCAGAGACAATCTGCGCCGTATGATTAAGGACAAGAATGTTGTTATCCTCATTTCGTGTATAACTAGCGGTCGTACAGTAGAGCGTGCTATGGAGAGTGTTTCGTATTACGGCGGCAATACAGTAGGCATTTCCAGTGCGTTCAGTGCAAAGGATGAGATAGGCGGAGTAAAGGTTAATACAATATTCAATACAGACGATGTTGCAGACTATGTATCATATCCTGCACACGATTGTCCTCTTTGCAAAGAGGGTCTTCCGGTAGATGCTATTTCTAACGGCTACGGCTACTCAAAATTATGATTATAACCACTTGACAAATTTTCTCGATTTGTTATAATGTATTTACTGAAAATTTAACAGTACCCAATAAAGACTGCGAAGCAGAAAAAGATTTTTTGTTTTTATTCCAGAGAATCGGCGGTAGGTGTGAGCCGATATGAGACAAATTATGTATAACTCTCTGTGGAGTCGCTGTCCTGAACAGAAATTCATAGGGGCAGACGTGTGGCGGCGTTATTCGCTGTGGCATTGATAGATGCTAAAGGGCAGCTCTTGCTGTCGAAGTAGGGTGGTACCGCGTGATAATTACGCCCCTATACTTATTGTGTAGGGGCTTTTGTTATGCTCCTACAAAAGCGAAAGGAGATTTTTATTATGAAACAGGGTTACAAAAAGTATATCCCATTCAAACCGATTGACATTCCGGACCGTACATGGCCCAATAACACCATCACGAAAGCGCCTATATGGTGCTCCGTTGACCTTAGAGACGGTAATCAAGCATTGGTTGACCCGATGAATTTGGAAGAAAAGCTCGAATACTTTAAGACTTTGGTCGATATTGGTTTTAAAGAAATTGAGGTAGGTTTCCCGTCTGCCAGTGAGACAGAGTATGAGATTTTGAGAACTCTTATTGACGGAAATTATATTCCGGATGATGTTACAATTCAGGTTCTTGTTCAGGCTCGTCCGCATCTTATCAAAAAGACATTTGAGGCTATTGACGGTGCTAAGAATGTTATCGTTCATTTTTATAACTCTACCTCCACACTTCAGCGTAAGGTTGTGTTCAAAACAGATATGGACGGCGTTATTGACATTGCAGTCAAGGGCGCAAAGCTGATTTATGACTTGACCGAGGAAGAAAAGAAAAAGAATCCGGACATGAATATTAGGTTCGAATATTCTCCCGAATCCTTTACCGGTACCGAGATGGACAATGCGGTAGAGATTTGCCGTCGTGTTATGGAAGAACTCCATATTACTAAGGAAAATCCGATTATACTCAATCTGCCATCCACAGTAGAGTGTTCTACTCCTAACGGTTATGCAGACCAAATAGAATATTTTTGCAGACATTTGCCTAATCGTGATGCAGCTATCATTTCCCTCCACCCACACAATGACAGAGGAGAGGGCGTAGCTGCTACAGAGCTTGCTCTTATGGCAGGTGCAGACCGTGTAGAAGGCACTTTGTTCGGCAACGGCGAGCGTACAGGTAACGTTGATGTTGTGACCTTGGCTCTCAATATGTGGACTCAGGGTGTAGACCCCGAGCTTGATTTCCATAATATTAACAAAATCAAAGAGGTCTATGAGCGCTGCACAAAGATGCAGGTTCCTCCTCGTCAGCCATATGCAGGAGAGCTTGTGTTCACAGCCTTTTCCGGCTCTCATCAGGACGCAATCAACAAGGGCAAGATATATATGGAGGAGAGCGGAACAGAATATTGGGAAATTCCGTATCTTCCTATCGACCCTGCCGATGTCGGCAGAGAATATGAGCCTATTATTCGTATCAATTCGCAGTCGGGCAAGGGCGGTACCGCATTTATTCTTGCTAATGACTACGGTATTAAGATGCCTAAAGCTATGCACCCTGAGTTCAGTGCTGTAGTCCAAAAAGCTTGTGACGAAAAGGGCAAGGAATTAAAGGCAGATGAAGTATTCGATTTGTTCCAAAAAGAATACAGAAATGTTTGCGGTCCATACAGACTCAAGAATTATAAGATTACAGAAGAAAAGAACGAAAACGATACTCTTACTTCGGTACATTTTGTAGGTGAACTTAAGTATAAAGATAACGAACCTGTTAAGATTGAGGGCGACGGAAACGGTCCTGTAGCCGCATTCTGCGATGCTATGAACAAGACCGAGGTTGCCGACTACGAGTTTGTAGACTACAGTGAGCACGCTATATCTGTTGGCTCCGATTCAAAGGCTATCAGCTATATTCATCTTAAAAATCCACAGGGCAAAGATGTGTTCGGTATCGGCGTAAGCCACAATATCGGCTACGCATCTATGAAGGGTATCATTTGTGCCATTAACCGTGACCAAAAGGACACTGTGCGTGACGACACTATGCCCGGTATCTTTGATGTTTGCTGATGAATTATGAAGAATAATTGGGATTCTGAAAATTATACCGATAATTTCAGCTTCGTAGGCAACTACGGAAAAGATGTCACTAATTTGATATCTGCTCCAAAGGGCAGCAGAGTAGTTGACTTGGGCTGCGGCAACGGAGTCTTGACTGCAGTACTTGCAAAAAAGGGCTATGATACACTGGGGATAGATGCGTCTCCCGATATGCTGAAAAAGCGAGAGAACTGCATCCTAATCTCAATTTTTTGCAAGCCGATGCCTGTTCATTTACGCTTAATGATAAGGCAGATGTAATATTTTCTAATGCTGTTTTTCATTGGATAAGCGATCACGAGGCATTAGTCAACAATATTTCGTCTAACTTAAAAATCGGCGGTGAATTGGTATTTGAGTTCGGCGGAAAGGGCTGTGCCGAAACGGTGCACAGTGCATTAAGTGAGGCTTTTGCTCGGTATGGCTATGAGTATGAGAACAAGTTTAATTTTTGTTCGATAGGTGAGTTTGCTCCAATACTCGAAAGACATGGATTCAGAGTAGAATATGCAGTCCTTTTTGACAGACCTACAGTCCAAAACGGAGCTGATGGGCTGAAGAATTGGATAAATATGTTCGTTACCGATGCATTCAGCGGTATCAGCGAACAGGATAAAAACAAAATCACAGATGATGCAGTCGAGATTTGCAGACCTAAACTCTGCAAAAACAGCGAGTGGATTGTCGATTATGTGCGACTTCGTATGCGAGCCGTAAAGGTTGAGTAAAGTTGCATAATGGAGGTAAATATGAACAATTACAAGATTACAGTATTAAGAGGCGACGGAATAGGTCCTGAGATTGTTGACGAATGTACAAAGGTACTCGACAAAGCAGGGGAGAAGTTCGGCTTTAAATTCGATTATAATTATCAGCTCTTGGGTGGATGCGCTATAGATGAGTACGGTGTGCCTTATCCAAAAGAGACAGCAGATGCTTGCAAGGCATCCGATGCAGTTCTTCTTGGCGCCGTAGGCGGACCGAAGTGGGACAGTCAGCCCGGCAACAACAGACCGGAAAAGGGACTTCTCGCCATCAGAGAGGATTTGGGACTGTTTGCGAATCTTCGTCCGGCTAAGATTTTTGCACCGCTTAAATCTGCATCTCCCATTAAGGAAGAAATTATCGGCGACGGTTTGGATATTCTTATTGTTCGTGAGCTCACCGGAGGAATTTATTTCGGCGACAGAGGAACATACGAAAAGGACGGCGTTGTAGGTGCTTATGACACAGAGCGTTATACATATCCTGAGATTAAGCGTATTGTAAAAGCCGGCTTTGAGTACGCAATGAAGAGAGAAAAAAAGCTCACCTGCGTAGATAAGGCCAATGTTCTCGACTCCTCCAGATTGTGGCGTAAGGTTATGGAAGAAACTGCTAAGGATTATCCTGAGGTTGAGGTATCTTATATGTATGTTGACAACTGCGCTATGCAGCTTGTGCGTAATCCTAATCAGTTTGACACTATCGTTACCAGCAATATTTTCGGCGATATTCTTTCGGATGAGGCGTCGATGATCAGCGGTTCCATCGGTATGCTTGCCTCTGCATCTTTAGCGGAGGGCACATTCGGTCTGTATGAGCCTATACACGGCTCCGCTCCCGATATTGCAGGTCAGGGTAAGGCTAATCCTTTAGCTACTATCCTGTCAGGTGCTATGATGCTTCGCTATACTTTCGGTCAGTCCGAGGCTGCCGATGCTATCGAAAAGGCAGTTGACACCGCTTTGACAAAGGCAAGAACTCCTGATATTTATGAGGAGGGCTTCGATGCCGTCAACACTTCTCAGATGGGCGACCTTGTTGCATCATTGCTGTGAGTATAAATAAAAAATCAGCATAATAAAAAGGCTCTTGTAAACATTGAAATTTACAAGAGCCTATTTGTTTTTTGTTTATTTGGATGCGAGATAATCTTGAATTGACTTCAGTACAACATCGCTGTCGAGTCCGTGTACCTGACAAGCCTCCTCGAGACTTTCACCGATAGATGCAGGACAGCCTACACAGTGCATTCCCGATTCCATCAGTACCACGCCGATACCTCTGTCATATTCTAACATATCACCCATTGTGGTTTCTTTTGTTATTTCCATAATATATATCCTCCGTTTTTGTTCTTTTGCAACCGCTACACAATTTTATAGCACATTAGATATTATATGTCAAGTGCTTTGATTTTTGCGCAGAGATTTGAAAAAATCGGTAAGCAGTGCCTTGCAATCGCTTTCCATAATTCCGCCGTAAACCTCCGGCTTATGATTATACGGTATTCGGTTAAAATCGGCTATTGTGCCGAACGAACCTGCCTTTTGGTCATATGCACCGAAGTATACACTTTTTATTCGAGAATTGATTATTGCTCCTGCACACATAGGACACGGCTCAAGCGTGACATACAGCTCACATTGGAACAGTCTCCAGCCGCCCAGTGCTTTGCAGGCGTTGTTTATTGCTTCGATTTCTGCGTGACAAAGAGCGTTCTTTTCGCTTTCTCGTCTGTTTCTGCCGGTTGCGATTATTTCGCCGTCTTTTACTACTACTGCCCCTACAGGCACTTCGCCCTCGTTGGCAGCTTCCTTAGCCAACTCTATGGCTTTTAGCATATACTTGTTTTCCATATTATGCTATTGTTTTTGACAGGCTGATGATGCTGATTGCTATTAGGATAAGGAATGGTATAACCAATCCCGGCAGCAGATTCAGCAATTTTGTGCCCAGAGACAACTCAGTAGGATCATGCTGTTGTTCCGGCTTTGATGTCGGCAGAAGTTCTTTTTTGATTATCAAATATACAAGACTTGCCACACCCAAAACTGCCCAAAGCACGAGTACAGTGATGTTTACTGTGTTAGCAATTTTTTCGTTAGTGGCATAGAGCATAATGTCATTCAGTGCAGAGCGACCGTTGTTGAAGCCGTGAATAAGTATCGCAGGCACGATGCTGTCTGTTTTTACTGTGACATAGCCCAAAATTAAGCCTACTAAGAAGGCAAATACAATCTGTACGATGTTGCCGTGCATAATGCCGAATATAATGCTGACAGCAAGTACGGCAAAACCCTTGCCGTATTTTTTGAGCATTCCGATAGAGCAGCATCTCATAGCAAATTCTTCGCATATAGGCGGTACTATAGCTATAGCCGCAACTTCTAAGATGCAGGCAAGTATGCTGTCGGGTGATGCGGTTGATGTTGGCGAGGCATTGTAGCCGCCTTTTTGAAAAAGATCACTTACTGCGCTGGCAACATAGTTTGCACCCAAAGACAGCAGCATACCTGTGGCAACCCATGCCCAAAGGGACAGCGGCTTAACCTTTTCCGTGGGTATCAGCGGAGTAGTGTATTTCTTTTTCATAGCCAAAGACATAAGCCCAAAAGGCAGTGCCACAGAAATAATTTCCGACAGTATTGTTGCAACATTTTGGAACATTGCCGAGTTTTGCAGTTCATCACTGTATCCGAACAGTCCGATTATTGATGCTGTTACTGTCTGGAGTACAAGGTATCCAATCAGAGCTAAGCCGAGTGCAAGTCCCATTATTCTGAGCTCATGCTTCTGCCTTTCTCTCTTTTCTTCTATCTGACGACGCATCATATCAGCCTGTGGGTCATAATATGGAGGTCTGTATCCGTAGTAGCCTTGATTTTGATAGTTAGGGCTGTAGGAATTTTGCTGATAATATCCGTTTTGCGGATTTTGGTTGTACCCGTTTTGGTACGGATTGTTTTGCGGATTGGGATTATATCCGTTTTGGTTGTACGGATTTTGGTTATATCCGTTATTGTTTTGGTAGTTGTTAGGGTTTTGTTCCATTTTTATTCTTCCTCTGTGAGATTTATATTTTTAAGATATTCTCTCAGCCGGTCTTTGATTTCGGGATGTTTCAGTCCCACCTCAATATTGGCTTTGAGAATACCGAATTTATTACCCATATCGTAGCGCTCACCCTCATAGTCCACTGCGATTACTCCGTCACGCTGAGCCAATGTTTTCATTGCGTCAGTGAGCTGAAGCTCGTTTCCGGCACCTTTTGGCGTCTTTTCGAGAATATCGAATATTTCGGGTGGCATAATAACTCTGCCTAAGATTGAGTAGTTAGATATGATTTCTTCTTCCTTTGGCTTTTCTATCATATCTCTGCACATGTAGCAGTTGTCCTCTATATGTTTTACATCCAGCGAGCAGTATTTTGGTACATCCTTGCGAGGTACCTCTTTTACGCCCACACAGCCCTTGCCGTACTTGTCGTATGCGTCCATAAGTTGCTTGGTTACCGGAGTATCGGATATGATTACATCGTCGCCGTACAGTATTGCTACAGGCTCATTGCCCACAAAATTTTTGGCGCACAGTACGGCGTGACCGAGACCGCCTGTCTCTTTTTGGCGCAAAAAGTAAATGTTGCCGAAATTCGCACATTCCTCTACAGCTTTGAGCAAATCTTTTTTGCTTTCGTTTTGTGCCAATTTGGTTTCTAACTCAAATGCGTGGTCAAAGTGGTCTTCAATAGCCTCTTTGCCACGGTTGGTGATTATAAGTACTTCCTCAATTCCGCTGTTGAATGCTTCTTCTACAATATACTGTATAGCCGGCTTATCTACTATGTTGAGCATTTCCTTAGGAACTGCTTTCGATGCAGGGAGAACTCTCGTTCCGAGTCCTGCTGCGGGTATTATGGCTTTTCTTACTTTCATAATTTCTCCTTTGCGTTGGTGGTTGTTTGTCGGGTTTACAGCAGAGATAATAGCAGATACACTGCGAGATATGCTGCGAGGGGTGCAAAGAATGACACGCCGCCCCTGCGCTCCAGCATCATTTTTCTCAGCTGCTTTTTGCTTAGGTCTGCCGGTATGTTACTCATCATAGGCGGCATTTGGATAATGTTAATTTCGTCATCCTCCAGCTGTTCATCAACGCTTTTTATTATTTCACTGACCGTCTTTTTGTATATCAGGTCGGCAAATATCGTTTCTAACAGTCTTATAACCAATAATACTGCCATAGTTATATACACTATCTTTGCAGCGTTTTGCATATCCGATGTGTTTATCAGAGAAGTCAAACTTGATACCGATGCACCGTTTGCAACATTTTGATACATTTGCTGTACGGCATCTGCATACTTTGGAGCAAATTTGAATATCATTGTGTTGCTGAGCATTATCGTGGCACATTCTACCAACAGCAGCGATATTCCTTGCTTGTACATTTTTCGGAACAAATAGTAGAATGAGCCGAAGAAAAATGCGCCCCAATTCCAGCTTGCTTTTTTATTTTTGTATTCAAAGGATTTGAACTTGTTTACAAATCTCGGCGCATTTGACCTCACTACCGTTGCCACATCTGCTACCGAATTTCCGTCGATAGGTTCCTTGTCCTTTTCGTACACAGTGTCTTCGTCAACGAAACGGAATAAAGGCTGAACAGGTATTTCATCCTTCTGTTCATTTTGCTGATTATCGTCAGATTGTACAGGAGAAACATAATATTGTGGTCTGACAGGCTTTGAAGGTTCAGTCAACGGCTTTTTGTCTGCGAAGAAATCATATCCTGCCGAGTGGAGTCCTCTGTTCACACAGTGACCGGTCAGCTCATAGCATTCCTTGTGGTGAGGTGTTCCGCACTCGGGACAGGTTATTATTGTGTCCTCGTCTGTAAACGGCTTGCCGCATACGGGACATTTATATTTTGTATAATCGGGCATAATAAACTCCTATTTAGTATATTTATTATATTATACATTATATAATCATACAAAATCAACATTTTAGTTAATCTAAAGTAAACAATTT